>ERZ1066118.65-NODE-65-length-117406-cov-12.062147_pt1 | contig 117406 bp, 107 predicted proteins | sample MGYA00382765_ERZ1066118 | MGnify/ENA primary metagenome ERZ1066118 (study PRJEB33369, sample SAMEA5778348) | biofilm metagenome | biome: Industrial cooling water; feature: Water cooling tower basin; material: Biofilm | place: United Arab Emirates | collected...
GGTCGCCCTGGATCGTTCCGACCTGCCATGTCCGCCCGATCGCATCGGTCAGGTGAAACTCCAGCTTGGGCGCGTAGAAGGCCCCCTCGCCCTCCAACTCCTCCCAGCCGAACTCGGGTGTCGCCCGTCCCGAAGCGACCACCGCCTCACGCAGCTCGGCCTCCGCCTGGTCCCACATGGCGTCCGATCCGAAGCGCTTCTCGGGCCGGAGCGCCAGCTTGATCGCGTAGCGGTCGAAGCCCAGGTCCTTGTAGACGCTGTCGAGCAGGTCGCAGAACGCGCGCACCTCGTCGATCAGTTGGTCCTCGCGCACGAAGATGTGCGCGTCGTCCTGCGTGAACTGGCGCACGCGCATGATGCCGTGCAGCGCCCCGTGCGGCTCGTTGCGGTGGCAGCAGCCGAACTCGGCCATGCGGATCGGCAGGTCGCGGTAGCTCTTGATCCCCTGACGGAAGATCAGGACGTGCGCCGGGCAGTTCATGGGCTTGAGCGCCATCAGCTCCGCCTCGCCCGACACGACCGGCCCCTCGTCCTCGGTCGAGGGGATCTCGTCGGGGACGACGAACATGTTCTCGCGATACTTGCCCCAATGGCCGGACTGCTCCCACTGGCGCGCGTCCATCAGCTGCGGCGTCTTCACCTCGGCATAGCCCGCCGCGTCGAGCCGCCGGCGCATATAGGCCTCGAGCTGCCGCCACAGCACGAAGCCCTTGGGGTGCCAGAAGACCGAGCCCTGCGCCTCCTGCTGCAGGTGGAACAGGTCCATCTCCTGCCCGATCTTGCGGTGATCGCGCTTGGCGGCCTCCTCCAGCATGTGGAGGTGCTGGTCGAGCTGCTTCTTGTTGAGCCAGCCCGTGCCGTAGATGCGGCTCAGCATCGCGTTCTTCTGGTCGCCGCGCCAATACGCCCCCGACACGCGCGTCAGCTTGAACGCCTGCGGGTCGAGCTTGCCCGTGGAGGCGAGGTGCGGCCCGCGGCACATGTCGAGCCACGCGTCCTCGCCCCGACCGGCGCGATAGACGGTCAGTTCCTCGCCCTCCGGCAGCTCGGCTGCCCATTCCGCCTTGAACGTCTCGCCCTTTTCGCGCCAACGCGCGATCAGCGCCTCGCGGCTCCAGACCTCGCGGATCAGCGGCTCGTCGCGCGCGATGATGCGCCGCATCTCCGCCTCGATCGCGGGCAGGTCCTCTTCTGTGAAGGGCCGATCCCTGGGGGCGAAGTCGTAATAGAAGCCGTCGGCCGTCGCCGGGCCGAAGGTGATCTGGGTATCTGGGAACAGATGCTGCACCGCTTCGGCGAGCACATGGGCATAGTCATGCCGCGCCAGCTCCAGCGCGTCCGCCTCGTCCTTGGCCGTCACCAGCGCCAGCTCGGCGTCGCTCTCCAGCGGCCGGTTCAGGTCGCGTAGCTCGCCGTTGACCCGCGCAGCGAGCGCCGCCTTGGCGAGCCCGGGGCCGATGGCGGCGGCGATGTCGAGCGGGGTCGTGCCGGGCTCGACCCGTCGCACATTGCCGTCGGGCAGCTTGATGTTCAGCATCTCGGACATGAGTTTCTCGCGGGGTTCGGCGGCCGTTCGGCTACGCCGTTGAATGGATCGTGGAAAGGGCGCAAGCGCGCGGCCGCACGGCGCGGCGGCGGCTCAGCGGCTAGTTCGCGAGAGGCGGAACCCGATCATCGGCCGCGGACATAGCGCCTGCCGCCTCACCGCGCCAGCCCGAACGGCACCACCATGTTGGTCTGCGTATGTCCCACCTGGGCACGCCCGAGATAGGGCGCGCCCATTTCCCGGCACCAGCGGACGATCATCGCCTCCAGCTCCTCGCCCCAGGGCGGGTCCTTCGGCTGCACGTCGCTGACCGCGCCCAGCCGGACGCCCGCCACGCCCTTCAACTGACTGGCGTTCGCCATCTGCCAGAGCAGCCGGTCGACGGCGTACATCGCCTCCGACACCTCTTCGACGATCAGCACATGGTCGGCGAGGTCGGGCAGCCAGGGCGTGCCGACCAGCGCCGCCAGGATCGACAGGTTGAACGCGACCGCCGGGCGCCCGTCCAGCCCCGGCTCCAGCCCCTGCCGGTCGCGCCGCGCCATCCAGCCGAGCGAGCGCGCAATCGTGCGGTCGCCGCCGTCGCGGCGGATGTCGCTCGCCATCGGCCCGTGCGCCGGCAGCCCGATCCGGCGCGCGTAAAGCGCGGCGAGCAGAAAGCCCGCGTCCGAATAGCCCAGATAGACCTTGTTCCGCGCCGCCGGCCCGAGCCGCGGCATCACGAGCGGCAGGATGCGGTTCGACCCATAGCCGCCGCGCAGGAACCAGACCGCATCGATGCCGGGATCGTTGGCGAGCTCCAGGAACGCCTCGGCCCGCCGCGCGTCGGAGCCCGCGAAATGGCCCTCCACCTCCCAGCATTGCGGGTGCACGAGGAGGTCGACATCCGGATAGGCGATCGCGGCGAACGCCATGAACGGCGCCTCCGCGTCCTTGTTGCCCCGGCTCGCCGGGGCCATCACGCCGATCTTCAAAGCTCTGCCCCGTTGCCGCTCAGCCCCGCGGGCGATAGCGCGCCCGGATGACGGACGGCAAACGCTACTTCCCGAACCCCTACTTCTTCGTCGGCATCGGCGGCTCGGGCATGATGCCGCTCGCGATGATCCTCGCCGGGCGCGGGGCGCGGGTGGCGGGGTCGGACCGCTCGCTCGACGCCGGCCGCGTGCCCGCCAAGTTCGACGCGCTCCGGGCGCTCGGCGTCGAGCTCCACCCTCAGGACGGCAGCGGCATCACCGCGCCCGACCAGATCGTGGTCGCCTCCGCCGCGGTCGAGGAGACGGTGGCCGACATGGTCGCGACCCGAACCGTGGGCGCGCGGCTGATGCGCCGCCCCGAGCTGCTCGCGGAGCTGTTCAACGCCGCCGCGCTGCCGATCGGCGTCGCGGGCACGAGCGGCAAGTCGACCGTCACCGGCATGATCGGCTGGATCCTGCACGCTTGCGGCCGCGACCCGACCGTCATGAACGGTGCGGTCATGACCAACTTCGCACGTCCCGACGCCCCGTTCGCGAGCGCGCTGGTGGGAGCGGGCGAGCCCTTCGCCAGCGAGGTGGACGAAAGCGACGGCTCGATCGCGCTCTACCGGCCCCGCATCGCCGTTCTCAACAATGTCAGCCGCGACCACAAGGAGATGAACGAGCTGCGCGACCTGTTCGGCGCCTTCATCGAGCGCGCGGAGGTCGCCGTCGTGAACGTCGCCGATGCCGAGGCCGCAGCGCTCGCCGCCCGCGCCGGCCGAGTTGTCACGGTCGCGATCGAGGGCAAGGCCGATCTCGTGGCCGAGAACCTCACGCCCGAGCCCTTCGCGATCGGCTTCGACCTGGTCACGCCACCCTCACCCGGCCGCGGCTCCGCCGCTCCCTCCCTCTCCCATCGGGAGAGGGAGCAGCTCGCCGAAGGCGAGCGAAAGGGTGAGGGTGAACGCCACCGCGTCCGCTTGTCGGTCCCCGGCCGCCACAACGTCGCCAACGCGCTCGCCGCGCTCGGGGCGGCCCAGGCCGCGGGCGTCCCGCTGGCCGATGCGGTGCGTGCGATCGAGGGCTTCACCGGGCTCAAGCGCCGCTTCGAGCGCGTCGGCGAGGCCGCGGGCGTGACGGTGCTCGACGACTTCGGGCACAACCCCGACAAGATCGCCGCCACGCTGGCAACGCTCCGGGCCGTCCCCGGCCGGCTGCTGATCCTGTTCCAGCCTCACGGCTATGGTCCGCTGAAACAGCTTCGGAGCGAGCTGGCCCAAGCCTTCGCCGACGGGCTCGCCCCCGACGACCTGCTCGTCCTGCCGGACCCCGCCTACTTCGGCGGCACCGTCGCGCGCGAGGTCGGGAGCGGCGAGCTGGCCGCCGACATCCGCGCGCTCGGCCGCGATGCGCGTCACGTCCCGGAACGCAGCGCCGCCGCCGACCTGCTGGTCGAAGCGGCCCTTCGCGGCGACCGCATCGTCGTCATGGGCGCGCGCGACGACACGCTGGGCGTGCTGGCGAGGGAGATGCTGGACGGGCTGGCGCGACGCGGCTGATGTGATAAGGTCACAGGGTACGAACAAGGAGAGCCGCCCCATGCTTCGCCGCCTGTTCCTGGAGCACCCCGCCTCGGTGGGCGAGAGCTACTGGCAGCATTTCGGCGTGGCCGGCCGCTTCGGCTGGCGCCTGACGCGCGGCGGGCTGGCCTGCATGGCCCATGCGGTGTGCCCCTTCGCGTTCAAGACGGCCGGCAGCGACACCGTCCGCGAGCTGCACGACCAGCTCGTCGCCAAGCGCAACGCGGTCCGCGCGGCCCAGACCCAGATGACCACCGTCGAATATGTGATCTGACGGCGGTTTCCGCTGTCCTACACGCCCGCCGATCGCGAGCGTGCGGCGATGGCCCTCCTCAGACTGCCGCGTCCGCAATCCCACCGCTCGGCTCGTCTGGTTCGACCCGCGATCGCGCGGCGTCCCGCGCGCATGATCGCGAACGTTGGGAATATTCGACGGGGGCGGCCACGGGTTGACGTTCGGCACCCTATGCAGGCACGTCAGGCTGATTAGGGGGTACGTTATGGCAAGGGGAGATGCCGCCGAGCGCGATAGCGCGTTCGGCTTTGGGGGCACATGGCGCGAATACGCGCCCATCGCCTTCACCAATCTGCTGCTCACGATCGTGACGCTCGGCATCTACAGCTTCTGGGCGCGGGCGCGCACCCGGCGCTATCTGTGGAGCCGCACGCGCTTCATCGACGACCGGCTGGAATGGACGGGGACGGGGCTGGAGCTGTTCCTCGGCTATCTGCTTGCGATCGTCCTCTTCTTCGTGCCGCTCGGCATCATCCAGTTCGTCCTGCAGGGGGTCGTGCTGCGCGGCCACCCCGGCGCGGCGATCCTTGGCGCGGCGATCCTCTATATCGGCCTGCTCTATCTCGTCGGGGTCGCGATCTTCCGGGCGCTGCGCTACCGGCTCAGCCGCACCTTCTGGCACGGCATCCGGGGCGGCAGTGACGAACAAGGCTTCGGCTATGCCGGCCAATATCTCTGGCGCACGCTCGTCGGTACGCTCGCGCTCGGGCTCATGATCCCCTGGTCGATGACGACGCTCTGGAACCGGCGCTGGAATGCGATGAGCTTCGGCCCGCTGCGCTTCCAGGCGCAGGCGGACTGGCGCAATGTCTTCGGCCGCTTCCTGCTCTTCTATCTCTGGCCCATCGTGCTGTTCATCGGCCTCGGGGCGATCGGAGTGATGGGGCTGACGGCGGGCGGAGCGACGCCCACCGGCGGCGGCGGCGTCGCCATCGTGCTGCTCGGCTTGCTTTTCGTCTCGATCTTCTACGGCCTGCTGGGAGTCATCGCGCTCGCCTTCTACGCCGCGTATTTCCGCGAGGGCGTGGGCACGTTGACGCTTGGTGGTCTTCAGTTCGGCTTCACCGCGCGCACCAAGGATTTCATCCTGCTGTTCCTCGGCAATGTCGCCCTCGTGCTGGTGACGCTCGGGATCGGCTACATCTTCGTGCCCTACCGCAACTGGGCCTTCTTCATCCGCCATCTGGAGGCCTATGGAGAGGTCGTGCTGGAGGAATTGACCCAGTCCACCACGCGCGAGCCGGGCCAGGGCGAAGGTCTGCTCGACGCCTTCGACGTGGGCGCTTTCTAGATCGATGGAGACTCGCGCCTGGCTGTATGACGGGCAGACCGCCCTGCCCCGCACGGGCGTGCTGATCGACGAGGGCGATCGGTTCCGCCTTGAAGACGCGCGCGGCGGGGCCGGGCCGTTCGCCTGGGCGGACCTGCTGCCGCCGCACGCCGATGCGGGCGTGGCGAGCTATGGGTTGAGGGGCGTTCCCGGCTGGCGGCTCGGCTTTCCCGACCCGCCGCCCGCCGCGATCGCCGCGAAGCTGCCGCGCGGGCAGACCTACGGCCGCTGGATCGACCGGTTCGGCCTATGGCCCGCGGCGCTGGTCCTGGCCCTCGTCGCCTCGGCCGTGGTGTGGGGCGTGCTCCAGACGCCCGCGCTCGTCGCCCGGCTTGTTCCCGCGTCGGCCGAACGCCGTCTGGGCGAGCTGATGGTCGGCGACTTCGGTCGCAACGGCTGCCGCCGGCCGGAGGGTCAGGCCGCGCTCCAGGCGTTGGTCCGCCGCGTAGCGCCCACCGAGCGTGATCTGGAGGTGCACGTCGTCGCCGTGCCGATGGTGAACGCCGTCACGCTGCCGGGCGGACGCATCGTCATCTTCTCCGGGCTGCTCAAGGCCGCCAAGTCGCCGGACGAAGTGGCCGGCGTGCTGGGGCACGAGATCGGCCATGTCCGCAATCGCGACGTGACCGAGGCCCTGGTCCGCCAGCTGGGCTTGAGCGTTCTGCTCGGCGGGCTGGACGGCAACGTCGCCGGCTACACCAGCGCGCTGCTCTCGACCGCCTACTCCCGCTCTGCGGAAACCGAGGCGGATCGTTACTCGCAACAGCTGCTCCGACAGGCGGCCGTGTCGCCTGCCGCCACCGCCGATTTCTTTCGCCGCCTGGGCGGAGGCGCGGCGAAGGGCCGCACCGAACGCCTGCTCTCCTATGTCGCAAGCCACCCCGTCTCGCGCGACCGCGCCCAGGCCTTCGACGCCAGCGCGACCAGGGGCGCGACCCACCGCCCGGCGCTCGACGCCACCCAATGGCAGGCGCTCCGCACCATCTGCGCCGGCCAGTCCGAGAAATGGGACTTCCGCTTCTAACCCGTCATGCCGGCCTTGAGCCGGCATCCAACGTGGGACAGGTGACACGCCGATGATCGACAGACAGCCGTTCGTCTACATCCTCGCCAGTGCGTATCTCGGCACGCTCTATGTTGGCGTGACGTCGAATCTGATCGGACGGATAGTTCAGCATCGAGAGGGCCGCTTCGCTGGTTTCACCAAGCGCTATGGCGTCCTTCGGCTGGTCTGGTTCGAACCGGCCGACACTATGGAGGCGGCGATCGCGACGGAGAAGCGGATCAAGAAATGGCGGCGAGACTGGAAGATTGCGCTTATCGAGCGAGAGAATCCTACCTGGGATGATCTGGCGGTCGGGTTTGGCCTCGGGCCGCTTGCCGTGCGCTGAATTGGACCCCGGCTCAAGGCCGGGGTGACGAGGACCATTGAATGACCGACACCCCGGCCCGCCCCCGCCTCGCCTTCCACCACACGCCCGGCCGTGGGCCGACGATCATGTTCCTGCCGGGCTATGCGTCCGACATGAACGGGACCAAGGCGCTGGCGCTGGAGGCCTGGGCGCGCCAGCAGCGCCGGGCGTTCCTCCGCTTCGACTATGGCGGCTGCGGCGAAAGCGAGGGGGCGTTCGAGGAGCAGAGCCTTGCCGACTGGCGGGACGACGCTCTGGCGCTGGTCGACGAGCTGATCGAAGGTCCGGTCGTGCTGGTCGGCTCCTCGATGGGCGGCTGGCTGATGCTGCTCGTCGCGCTGGCCCGGCCGGATCGCGTGGTCGGCCTGGTCGGGGTCGCGCCGGCGCCCGACTTCACCGACTGGGGCTTCACGACCGAGGAGAAGCTGCACCTGCTCCAGACCGGTCGGCTGGAACGGCCGAACCCTTACGGCCCGCAACCCACCGTCTATACACGCGCTTTCTGGTCGTCGGGTGAGGCGAACCGCCTCATGTTCGGCGAGATCGCGATCGACGCGCCCACCCGACTGTTGCAGGGCATGCGCGATCCCGACGTGCCCTGGCACCGCACCGGCCGCTTGGCCGAGCTGCTGCGTTCAGCGGACGTGCAGTGCTGGCTCGTCAAGGACGGCGACCACCGCCTGTCGCGCGAGGCCGATCTCGCGCTGCTGATCCGCGCGGTCGAAGAGGTGATCGCGACGTCATGATCCTGCTCGCCCTGTTGCTGCAGGCGGCGCCCTGCCCCAACCCCGACGCCCTGCCACCGCGCGTGGCGGAGGCGCGCTGCGCCGGGGTCGCACTTGCCCGGATCGAGAAATGGCAGCAGGCGGCGGAGCTGTTCGAGGGCGCGGCCAAGGCGCTGAACGACGCCAAGGCCGCCCGGCTCTGGGCGCAGGCGGGGAACGCCTGGCTGGCGGCGGGCGAGGCCGCGCGGGCCGGCGCGGCGCTCGATTCGGCGCTGGTCTGGAGCGCCGGTCTGAGCGCGGCGGAGAAAGGTGAGCTGCAGCTCGACCGCGCCCGCGCGGCGGTTGCGGCGGGGCAGCTGGAGGCAGGGAGGACCGTGCTCGATCAGGCGCTGGCGAGCGTGCCCGATCATCCGCTCGCCTGGCTCCTGTCGGCGACGTTGGCGCGGCGGATGGGCCAGCCCCGGCGCGCCGCGACCGACATCGCCGAGGCGCTGAAGCGCGCGCCCGAGGACGCCGCCGTGCAGCTGGAGGCCGGCAATATCGCCGCGCTCGCCGGCGACCGGGCCAAGGCGCGCGAGCGCTGGGCGGAGGCGGCCCGCCTGCAACCCGATGGGGCTACCGGCCGCGCAGCGAAGGCGGCGCTGGCGCAGTTCGATTAGCTATCGCCGGGTCGGCGAAAAGCGTATCGGACGGCCATGCGCTACCTCCACACGATGATCCGGGTCTCTGACCCCGACAAGACGATCCGCTTTTTCGAGCTGCTCGGGCTCCAGGAGGTCCGGCGCATCGAGAATGAGAAGGGCCGCTTCACCCTGATCTTCCTGGCGACGCCGGACGACCACGCCGAGCTGGGCGACCAGGGGCGCGCGGAGGTGGAGCTGACCTACAACTGGGATCCGGAAGAGTATGGCGAGGGCCGGAACTTCGGCCACCTCGCCTATCGTGTCGAGGACATCTACGCCTCGTGCCAGCGGCTGATGGACGCAGGCGTCACCATCAACCGCCCCCCGCGCGACGGCTACATGGCCTTCGTGCGTACCCCCGACAACATCTCCATCGAGCTGCTGCAGGAGGGCGGACCCAAGCCGCCGGCCGAGTCCTGGGCGTCGATGCCGAACACGGGAACATGGTGATGCCGCTCGAGGTCGTGCGCGTCCCGGTGCTGGAGGACAACTACGCCTGGCTGATCCACGACGATGCGTCGGGTGAGACCGTGGCGCTCGACCCGGGCGAGGCGCAGCCGATGCTTGATGCGGCGGCCGCCCGGGGCTGGACCGTGACGGCGGTCTGGAACACGCACTGGCATCCCGATCATGTGAAGGGCAACGCCGCCATGGGCGCACCCGTCACCGGGCCGGAAGCGGAGCGGGCCAAGATCGGGCATCTCGACCATGGCGTGGCCGAGGGGGACAGCGTCGCGGTCGGCGAGCACCGGGCCGAGGTCTGGCGCGTGCCCGGGCACACGCAGGGGCACATCGCCTTCCATTTCGCGGCCGATCGGCTGATCTTCACCGGCGACACGCTGTTCGCCATGGGCTGCGGCCGACTCTTCGAGGGGACGCCCGCCGACATGTTCGGCAACATGCAGCGCTACGCCGGACTGCCGGACGATACGGTCGTCTATTGCGGGCACGAATACACGCAGTCGAACGGCCGCTTCGCCCTGCATGTCGAACCGGACAATCCGGCCGTGCGCGAGCGGATGGACGAGGTCGACCGCCTGCGCGCGGCGGGCGAGCCGACGGTGCCCACCACCATCGGCCAGGAGCGCGCGACCAACCCGTTCATGCGGGCGGTGAGCGCGGAACAGCTGGGCGAGCGGCGCGTAGCCAAGGACGGCTTCAGGGGCTGAACGAAGGAGGAGCGATCATGCGGGTTCTTCTGGTGGCGGTGGCCTTGGGCGCGACCGCGTGCGCCGAGACCCCCAAAGAGACGGCGAACCGGGCCGCTTCGGCGGACAAGACACGCGCTGCGCTCGACCGCGAGCTGGCGGGCCTCGTCCCCGGCGCGCCGCAGTCCTGCCTGGAGACCTTCCAGCGGCGCGCGGGCGGGGTGAAGGCGTTCGGTGAGACATTGGTGTTCGCCGGTCCCGGCCGCACCCGCTACGTGACCACGGCCGCGGGCTGCGAGCGCGTCGGCGACACCGACTACCTCATCACCCAGACGCCCAGCACCCGACTCTGCCGCGGCGACATCGGCTTGGCGATCAACCGCACCGCGCAGTTCCAGAACGGCGGGTGCAGCATGGGCGACTTCACGCCCTACACCGTTCCCCGCCGCTAGAGGACGAAGCGGCTGAGGTCGGTGTTGCGGGCGATGCTCGCGAGCTGGCCGTCGACATAGGCGCGGTCGATCGTGAGCGTCTGGCCGCTGCGATCCTCCGCGTCGAAGCTGACCTCCTCCAGCAAACGCTCCATCACCGTTTGCAGCCGGCGCGCGCCGATATTCTCGATTTCCGCGTTCACCTCGGCCGCGATACGGGCGACGGCGGCGATGCCGTCCTCGGTGAAGTCGATGGCGACCCCCTCCGTGCCCAGCAGCGCGCGATACTGCGCGATCAGCGACGCCTTGGTGTCGGACAAGATGGCGACGAAATCGGCCTCGGTCAGCGCCTTCAGTTCGACCCGGATCGGCAGCCGACCTTGCAGCTCGGGCAGCAGGTCCGACGGCTTGGCCACATGGAAGGCGCCCGACGCGATGAAGAGGATGTGGTCAGTCTTCATGGGACCATATTTGGTCGAAACCGTCGTACCCTCGATCAGCGGCAGCAGGTCTCGCTGCACGCCTTCGCGGCTGACGGAGCCGCCGCGCACGTCGCTGACCGCGATCTTGTCGATCTCGTCCAGGAACACGATCCCGTTCGCCTCCGCGTCGGCGAGCGCCACGCGGGCGACATCGTCCTGGTCGAGGCGCTTGTCGGCCTCCTCTTCGACCAGCTTGTCCCAGGCAGCGCGCACGGTCAGCTTGCGGCGCTTTAGGTTCTGCCCACCCCCGAACGCCTTCCCCATCATCTCCGACAGATTGATCATGCCGATCTGCGGTGCGCCGGGAATCTCGAATGGCATCTGCGGCGCCTGCTCGACCTCGATCTCGATCTCCGTCTGGTCGAGATGCCCGTCGCGGAAGCGCTGCTTGAAAGACTCGCGCGTCGCTTCCGACGAGCCCTTGCCGGTCAGCGCGTCGAGCAACCGGGTCATGGCGGCGGCCTCCGCCTTGTCGGCGACGGCGGCGCGGCGACGCTCCTTCTCCAGCCGAATCGCCTCTTCGACCAGGTCGCGGGCGATCTGCTCCACGTCGCGGCCGACATAGCCGACCTCGGTGAACTTGGTCGCCTCCACCTTCACGAACGGAGCATCGGCGAGCTTGGCGAGCCGACGGCTGATCTCCGTCTTGCCGCAGCCAGTCGGCCCGATCATCAGGATGTTCTTGGGCGTCACCTCATCCCTCAGCTCGGGCGGCAGCTGCTGGCGGCGCCAGCGATTGCGGAGCGCGACAGAAACCGCGCGCTTGGCGTCGGCTTGGCCGATGATGTGCGCGTCGAGCGCGGCGACGATCGCCTTGGGGGTAAGCTGGTCGTTCATGGTGTCTCTTCAGGCGGCGGCGTCGAGCGTTTCGACGGTCAGCCGGTCGTTGGTATAGACGCAGACCTCGGCGGCGATGGCCATGGCCTTGCGCGCGATCGTTTCCGCATCCTGTTCATAGTCGACGAGCGCACGGGCGGCAGCGAGCGCATAGTTGCCGCCCGAACCGATCGCCGCGATGCCCCCGTCAGGCTCCAGCACGTCGCCATTGCCGGTCACGACCAGCGTCACGTCCTTGTCGGCGACGATCAGCATCGCCTCCAAGTTGCGGAGGTACTTGTCGGTACGCCAGTCCTTGGCGAGCTCGACCGCGGCGCGCAGCAGGCCGTGGTGCTGCTCCAGCTTGCGCTCCAGCCGCTCGAACAGGGTGAAGGCGTCGGCCGTCGCGCCCGCGAAGCCGGCGATCACCTTGCCATCCTTCAGCGGCCGAACCTTGCGCGCGTTCGGTTTCATGACTGTCTGGCCCTGCGTCACCTGGCCGTCGCCGGCGATGACGACGCGGCCGTTCCGGCGCACGGAGACGATGGTGGTGCCGTGCCAGACCGGCGCGGCGGAGGAGGTCCCGCTCATACCCCGCCGATATGGGGAGCCGTCGGACGGGTGCAATCGGGCTGGTCAACGGGTCCGGCGCAGCGCTAAAACCGCGCCGATCGGTCGACAGGGGATGGGACCATGGCCAGCAAGCTACCGGACGACGCGACGCCCGCCTCCGGCTCGGGCGGGATGGTCGGGAGGATCAAGGCGCTGCTGCTCACTCCGCGCGAGGAGTGGGCGCGCATCGACGCGGAGCCGATGACGGTGCGGGACATCATGACCCGCTGGGCCGCGCCGCTCGCCGCGATCGGCCCCGTCGCGACGCTGATCGGAATGCAGCTGTTCGGGTTCCGGGTGTTCGGGATCGTGTACCGGCCACCGATCGGCACCAGCATCGCGACCGCCGTCGTGAGCTACATCACGGCGCTGGTCGGCGTGTACGCGCTGGCGCTGATCATCGACAATATCGCGCCGCAGTTCGGGGCGCAGCGCAATCGGGTGCAGGCGACAAAGGCCGCCGTCTTCTCCTTCACCGCCGCGTGGCTGGCCGGCATCTTTGCCATCATCCCGCAGCTCGGCGTGCTGGGCCTGCTCGGCCTGTACAGTTTCTACCTGCTTTGGGTGGGGCTGCCGATCGTGATGAGGCCCGCGCCCGAGAAGGCGGTCACCTATGCCGCGGTCAGCATCGCCTGCGGGATCGTGGCGTTCCTAGTGATCTCCTTCATCGTGACGCAGGTGAGCGCGGCCTTGACGCCGCCGGTGAACAGCGTGGGGTCGATCTCGGTCGGGTAGCGCTCCGACGAAGGTCGGAGCCCAGAGTATCAGACCTCTCGCTTATGGCTCTAGGCTCCCGCCTGCGCGGGAGCACATGCGGTCACCGCTCGACACCTTTCACCTTACCCCAACTGCGCGCGACCGTGTAGCCGAGATAGCCGGTGCCGAAGAGCGCGTAGAGCGGTTCGGGGATGCCGTTGAGATAGGCGGTCATGCCCGCCGCGATGCCCTTCGCCATTTCCGGCTCGACGGCGGCGATGAGACCCATGGGAATGGACCAGAGCAGCAGCGCGTACATGACGTAGAGGAAGGACGGCCGCGCGCGGCTGGTCCAGGGATCGGCGGACTGCGCCTCGGCGACCACCGCCTGCATCTGCACGCGGATCTGGTCGAGACCCTGTTCGCCCTGAAGCTTCAATAGCTCCAGCTTGGCCGCGTCGCGCGCTTTGGGATCGGGGATGATCTTGTCGAGCAGCCCCGCGATTGGGCCGATCAGGCCGTTGATGATGCTCATGCCGGTCTCCAAAAGTCACATAAGGTCACATTGTCCACGGGGCTGGTTAGCCGATCCGGTTCGCGAGCCAGCCATAAAGGAAGGCCTCGTTGGCCGGGCGGCGCTCAGCCAGGCGCAGGTAGCGTTCGCCCTGCAGCGCCTCGACGGCGCGCAGCAGCACGACCTCGCCGCCCGTCCCGCGGTGGCGCAGGAAGGCGGCCAGCGCGGCCAGCGTCCGCGGTCCGACCACCCCATCGGCGGCGATGTCGGGATAGTCGGCGGCGCCCCGGTTCAGCGCGTTGAGCGCACGCTGGAGAAAGCCGACCGCGACCGTCGGTCCCATGTTCACGCCGGTATCGAACAGCTCCGCCGCCAGCGCCGGCGCGGCATCGGCGACCGCGTCGAAGCGCGGCTCCGACCAGTAGCGGCGACGATAGATCCTGGCGGCGCGGCTGCGGGGCAGATGGCGCAGGTCGCCGTCATAGCCGTCGGCGCGCGCCACTGCTTCCGTCACCCCCCAGCGCGTCGGTCCGCCCCGGTCGGCGGGATGATGGACGTAGCCGCCCTCGCGGTCGATGACGGCGTCGATCAGTTCGTCGGGGCTCATGGCTGCTCCTGTTTCGATCAGGAGCCATTTGAACCATATCGGTTCGTTGTAGGACAGATCTAAATTGGCGGAATCACCGCTCGCTCGGACACGCCAGCCCTAGGGCGTCCAGGGCCGTCTTCAGCTTGGCGCCCGTATAGGGCTTCGCCAATATCGCCACGCACCGGTCCGCCGCGAACTGCCGAGTCAGCTCCGCTACGCGCTCCGCCGTGGCGATCAGGACCGGCATGTCGGCGTGCAGCGCGCGCAGCTCGGCCACCAGGCTTTCGCCCGATTTGTCCGGCAAGGAGCCGTCCAGCAGGACAAGGTCGTACCGGCCCTGGGCCGCACGCACCTTCATCAAGCTTTCCGCCCCGGTCGCCGCCTCTTCCGCGGCATAGCCGGCGTTCGCCAAGGTCTCGACGGCGAAGGCCCGGACAGTCGGCTCCGCCTCCACGACCAGCACGCGCCGGGTGCGGCCGCTTTCCAGCACGTCGCGCACCTTCGTGGCGAGCGCCTGGAAGGTGAAAGGCTTGGCGATCATCTCCACGCCTTCGTCCAAGCGTCCGCCGTGGACGATCGCGTTGCGGGTATAGCCGGACGTGTACAGCACCCTCAGATCGGGCTGGTGACGCCGCAGCTCGTCGGCCAGCTCGCGCCCCGACATGCCCGGCATGACCACGTCCGTGAACAGGAGGTCGATCGGCCGGGTCTGCCGCTCCATCAGCCGGACGGCCGATGGGCCGTCATGGGCCTCCAGGACGCGATAGCCCAGCTCGCGCAGGCACTCGACGGTATAGGCGCGGACGTCGTCGTCGTCCTCCACCGCCAGCACCGTTTCGCGGCGCGGGCTCGCTTCCAGACCCGTGGCCAGCGGCGTCGACGCGGCCTGCTCGGTTTCCTCCGACAAGAGGCGGGGAAGGTAGAGCTTCACGGTCGTGCCCTGCCCTTCCTCCGAGTAGATCTTGACGTGCCCGCCCGATTGCTTGGTGAAGCCGTACACCTGGCTCAGGCCAAGGCCGGTGCCCTTGCCCACCTCCTTGGTGGTGAAGAAGGGCTCGAACACCCGCGCCAGCGTGTCGCGGCTCATGCCCTGGCCGGTGTCCGTGACGGCGATCACGACATATTGGCCGGGCGCCACCTCGGCATGAGCGGCCGAGTAGCTCTCGTCCAGACGCGCGTTCGCGGTTTCGATCGTCAGGGTGCCGCCGTCCGGCATCGCGTCACGCGCGTTGACGGCCAGGTTCAGGATGGCCGCCTCCAGCTGGTTCGGGTCGGCCTCCACCCGCCAGAGCCCGGGGGAGGTCACGACCTCCAGCTGCACCGTCTCGCCTAGCGCCCGGTTCAGCAGGTCGGACATGCCCGCGACCAGCTTGTCCGCATCGAGCGACTTGGGCGCAAGCGGCTGACGGCGTGAAAAGGCCAGCAGGCGTTGGGTCAGCGCCGCGGCCCGCTCCGCGCCCTTCATCGCGCCGTCGAGCGCCCGGATCGCGCGGGCGTCCGTCACACCGGCGGCATTCAGCGCACGCCCGGCCATATCGATGTTTCCGGTGACAACGGTCAGCAGGTTGTTGAAGTCGTGCGCGATCCCGCCAGTCAGCTGGCCGACGGCCTCCATCTTCTGCGCCTGACGCAACGCCTCCTCCGCCTGCTCGCGCTCGGCGATCGCGCTGGCGACGCGCTGTTCGAGCGTGGCGTTCAGCTCCCGGAGCGCGGCGTCGCGCGCCTTCTCTTCCGTGATATTGCGCGCCTCGATCACGGTGCCGATCGGCTGCCCTGCGTCGTTCAGCACGGGGCTGGCAGTGAAGGCGACGGGATACATGCTCCCGTCGGGCGCGACGAACAGCTCCTCCCCCGTCATCTGTGCGCGCTCAGGGAAGGCGCGATCGATCGGACATTCGCTCAGCGGATAGTGCGAACCGTCCGGGCGCTTGTGATGGATAACGTCGTGGAGCGGCTTCGCGCTCAGCTCCGCGAAGGTATAGCCGGTCAGCCGCTCGGCGGCCGCGTTGGCGTAAACGCACGTCTGTCGGTCATCCATCAGGAACACGGCCTCGCGGGTGTTCGCCAGGATCGCGTTCAGGCGGCGGCTGGTGCTCCGCAGCTCTTCTTCGGCGCGCTTTCGAGCGCTGACGTCGTTGAAGATGACGGCGACCTGCCGTCGTTCCGCAGGCTCCAACCGGAACGCGGCCAGCTCCAGGAACCGGCCCGTTTCCGGAAGCGCCTTCTCGAACCGGATCGGATCGCCGGTCAGCAGAACGTCCCTGAACAGCCCCAGCCAGATATCTACGTCTTCATCGAGCACCTCGCGCAGGCGCTTGCCCACAATGTCTTCCAAGCCCGAATTCAGCGCATAGGCGCGGTTGGCCTCGACATGGACATAGTCGGACAGCGCCCCCTCGGGTCCGTCGATGAACTCCACGACGCAGAAGCCTTCGTCCATCGTGTCGAACAGCGTGCGGTAGCGGTGCTCGCTTTCCGCCAGGGCCTCCTCGGCGCGCTTGCGATCCGTGATGTCGAAGGTGACGCCGGGCAGGCGCGTGGCGGCGCCTGCCTCGTCGTAGAAGCATCGTCCCCGCGCGACCACCCAGCGGACCTCGCCGTCGATGCCCGAGAGGCGATACTCGGCGCGGTATTCGCCGTCGCCCGCGACCGCCGCCGCGATCTGCCGTTCCACCTCCGCCCGATCGTCCGGGTGGATGCCCGCTATATATTCCGCCACGGGCAAGCCAGCGGCGGCTCGCACAGGATCGAGACCGTACATGCGCGCGAACTGCTCGCTGGTCCTCACCACGTCGGCGCGCACGTCCCAATCCCAGGTCCCGATGCCACCTGCGGCCTCCAACGCGAAACGGAACCGCTCCTCGCTCTCGGCCAGTTTCTCCTCGGCAATTTTGCGCGCGGTGATGTCGATCGACGCGCCGATCAGCCCCATCACCGTCCCGTCCGCATCGCGCAACGGCGATTTGGTGGAGAACCAGACGGCCCGCTGGCCGTCGGGCAGATCAACCTCTTCCTCGACCTGGATCGTCTCGCCAGTCTCGATCACCCTGCGGTCGTTGGCCATCGTTTGCGCTGCCTGCACGGGATCGTCCAGGAACTCGGCATCGGTGCGGCCGATGATGTCGGCCATCGGCTTGCCCACGATCTGCGCCGTGCCCCGGTTGGCGACCAGCATCCGGCTGTCCGGGTCCTTAGCATAGACGACGCCGGGCACCGCGTCGGTGAACATCTCCAGCAGAGCGCGGGCGCGATCACGCTCCTCTTCGACCAGCCGGCGCTCGTGCACGTCCAGCAGCACGCCGGGGAAGAAATGCGCGCGCCCATCCTCGCCTGGATCGACGCGGCCGTTGGCCTCGATCCAATAGTATTCGCCGTCTGCCCGGCGCACGCGATATTGGTGGGCATAGCGGCCGCAGCGGCTTATCACCTCGTCGATCGCCGCGGCTAGGCCGGCCCGATCGTCGGGATGGACGGTGGCGGTCACTTGCTCCAGGCTCAGCCCTTCGCGGCCCAGCGCCGGGTCGATCCCGAACGCCCGCGCGAAGGCCTCGTCCACGGTGAAGCGGTCGGCGCGCACGTCCCAGAACCAGGTGCCGATGATCGCGCCAGCGTCGAGCGCCAGGCGCACGCGGGCTTCGCTGTCGCGCAGGCGCTGCAACGCGGCTTCCTGTGCGGTAACGTCCTCGAACGCGCACGCGGCCATGAGCGGCATGCCGTCCGGCCCCAGAACCCGCGCCGCGCTGACCTGGATCCGGATCACCTCGTCGTCGCCGCGCCGATAGATCATCGGCTCGCGCCGAACCACTTCGCCATGCGCAGCGGCGCGCAACAGCGGATAGTCCTCGGCCGCATAAGGCCGCCCGTCGGCGTGGAGCGCGGCATATCCGGCATAGTCATCTGCGTCTTGGGGCAGATGCCTGCCGAGCAGCATATCGCCACCCGTATCGTTCAGGAACGTCATGCGGCCCGAGGGCACTTCAGCCAGCGACACGCCGATCGGCATCTGCTGCAGCGCCGCCTGCAGCTTCGCCTCCTCCTCGCGCGCACGGCGATCGGCCGCCACCCGCTCCGTCGTCTCGATCACGATCGCGAGTACTCCGGCGGGATGACCGTCGTCGCCTGGCACGGGCGAATAGTCGAGGTTCATCCACACCCGCTCGGGCGTGCCACGCCTGTCAAGCGTAAGCTCCTGGTCGCGATAGGAGAGCGTGCCACCGGCGAGGACGACTCGCATCACTTGGTCGTTGAAGTCCGCGACCTCCGGCCAGCCCTCGCGCACGTTGGAGCCGAGCAGTTCGGGGTGCCGGTCGCCCGCGAAGCCCGAATAGGCGTCGTTGTACAGCATGACGCCCTCGGGGCCCCACAGCATGACCATGGGCACCGGGGATGCGAGCAGGACGGCCAGCATGGTCCGGAGACTGGCGGGCCAGGCGTCGATCGGACCGACAGGGGTCACCGACCAGTCGCGCGCGCGGATCAGATCTGCGGTCGGGCCGGTAGGTAGGAAACGATCGGCGCTCATCGGACGCCCTCTTGCCAACACGTCCCGCGCCTGCAAGCCGCTTTTTTCCACGCTCGAGCGCGAGTTGGTCGGGGCGACAGGATTCGAACCTGCGACCCCCACACCCCCAGTGTGATGCGCTACCAGGCTGCGCTACGCCCCGACCGAGCGCGCGCCCTTAGGCCGGGGCGGCCCGCGATGCAAGCGCAGCGGCGCGGGATCGAGCGTCAGTCGCCGATCAGCGTGCGCCAGGTCTCCCCCTGCCACGCCTTGACGCTGATGCCCTCCATCCGGAACTCCCTGAGCGCGCGGCCGAACGCCTTCTGGTGCGGCGCCTGACCGTGCGCCGCGAGCGCCTCCGCCGAGGCCCAGCGTTCGGAGATGCGGACGAGGTCGGGGTCGGCGGCGTCGAACGCGAAGCTGTAGAGCTCGCAACCCTCCTCCGCCGCGACCGCCTGCATGTGCTCGGCGAGCAGCGGCGCGGCGCGGGCGCCCTCGCCGGCCGCGAACTTCATGTGCCCCATCACCAGGATCATCGCCTTCTCCTTCGCCGCCGAGCTTGGCCGCCGCGCGGAGGCGGCGCAAGCCGCTCCGATTGCCACCGCGCCTGCACGATGCTAGCGCCCGCCGATCATCCGCGGACCACCCGTGTTCGCGCCCTTCCGCTTGCCTGACGAGTGTCGATGCTGATCTCCCCCGCTTTCGCCCAGACCGCCGGCGCGCCGCCCGCGCCCGACGGGGCGACCGCCTTCTTCGTCCAGTTCGCGCCGCTGCTGCTGCTGTTCATCGCGGGCTACTTCCTGCTGATCCGTCCGCAGCAGCAGCGCCAGCGCCGGCTCCAGCTGGCGATCGCGGCCGTGAAAAAGGGCGACCAGGTCATCACCGCGGGCGGCGTGCTGGGGCGCGTGACCAAGGTCGAGGACGCCTATGTCGAGCTGGAGATCGCGCCCAACACGCGCATCCGGGTGGTGAAGGCGACGCTGGCGGAGGTGGTGAACCCCACCGCCAAGCCGGCCAACGACTGAGCGGCCCCGCCCGATGCTCGATTTCCCGCGCTGGAAGGTGTGGCTGACCTGGGCGGTGATCGCCGTCTGCGCGCTGGCCGCCATTCCCAGCTTCGTGCCCGAACGCCTGCGCGAGACCTGGCCGAGCTGGGTGCCGCAGCCGGTCGTCAACCTGGGCCTGGACCTCGCCGGCGGCAGCTACATCCTGCTCGAGGCGAAAACCGACGATCTGGAGGCGACCCGGCTGGACGCGATGCGCGAGCAGATCCGCCTCGCCATGCGCCGCCGGCCGAGCGTCGGCATCGGCGACATCTCTCAGCAGGGCGGGCAGCTGTCGTTCATGGTCCGCGACGCGACGGAGGTCGACGCAGCTCGCGAGCGGCTCCTGCCCATGACCGCGGGTGCGGGCCTGACCGGCCAGCGCGACTGGGACATCAGCGTCGTCGATTCGACGCGGTTCGTGCTCAAGCCGACGGCGGCGGGCAGCCAGCAGGCGTTCGAGAACGCGATGAACGATGCGGTCGAGATCGTCCGCACCCGCGTCGACCAGCTCGGCACCCGTGAGCCGACGATCATGCGCCAGGGTTCGAACCGCATCTCCGTCGAGGTGCCGGGGCTGAAGGACCCCGAGGCGCTGAAGGAGCTGCTGGGTCAGACCGCGCGGCTCGAGTTCAAGCTCGTCGATCTGGCCGCCAACCCCGCCGATGTCGCGCAGGGCCGCGCGCCCGTGGGCAGCGAAGTGCTGCCGATGCGCGAGGGCGGCGGCAGCATCGCGGTGAAGCGCACGGCGATCATCACGGGCGACCAGCTCGTCGACGCGCGCGCGGAGACCGACCCGCAGAACGCCGCCGCCTGGCAGGTCGCGATCACCTTCGACGGCGCGGGCGGACGGCGCTTCGCCCGGACGACCCAGGAGAATGTCGGCAAGCCGTTTGCGATCATCGTCGACGACAAGGTGATCTCCGCCCCCAACATCAACGAGCCGATCCTGGGCGGGCGCGCGTCGATCTCCGGCGGCTTCACGGCCGCCAGCGCCAATCAGCTCGCCATCGCGCTGCGCTCGGGCAAGCTCCCGGTCGCGCTTGCGGTGGTGCAGGAATCGAGCGTGTCCGCCGAGCTCGGCGCGGACTCGATCCGCAAGGGCGTACTCGCGGGCGTGCTGGGCAGCGTCGCGCTGATCGCGTTCATGCTGGTCACCTATGCACGCTTCGGCGTCTATACGACCGCCGCGCTGATCGTGAACGCGGTGATGATCCTGGGCATCATGGCGCTCTTCGGCGCGACGTTGACGCTGCCCGGCATCGCCGGCTTCGTGCTGACGATCGGCGCGGCGGTGGACGCCAACGTGCTCATCAACGAGCGGATCCGCGAAGAGCTGAGGCGCCCGCGCGCGGCGCTGCCTGCGGTCGAGTTCGGCTACAAGGAAGCGTCCACCGCCATCTTCGACGCCAACATCACCAACGTGATCTCGGCGGCGATCATGTTCGTCTTCGGCTCCGGCCCGATCCGCGGCTTTGCCGTCGTGCTGGCGATCGGCATCGTCACCTCCGTCTTCACCGGCGTCACCTTCACCCGCCTGCTCGTCTCCCGCTGGCTGCAGCGCGAACGTCCCAAGACGATCAATATCTGAGGCCACGCCGCCATGCGCCCGCTGAAGCTCGTTCCCGACAACACCAACATCCCGTTCCTCCGCTACCGGAACGTCGCGATGGGCCTATCGCTGCTGCTGATCGCGGCGTCGATCGCCCTATGCGTCTTCCGCGGGTTCAACCTGGGCATCGACTTCGTCGGTGGGCAGATGGTGCGGGTCAGCTTCGCCCAGCCTGTGGCGATCGAGCAGCTTCGCGAGCGCGTCGAAAGCCTGGGCCTGGGCGAGGCCACGATCCAGCAGGTCGGCAACGGGCGCGAAGTCTCGATCCGCACGCCGCTGCCCGAAGGCGGCGACGCCGCCGCCGACCAGGCCGCCCGCCGAGTGCGCGCCGCGATCGAGCAGGGCTATCCCGGCGCAAGTGTCGGCTCGGTCGAGAGCGTGTCGGGGAAGGTCAGCCGCGAGCTGTTCCGCACGGGCGCGATCAGCCTCGGCCTCGCGATGCTGGCGATCTCGCTGTACATCTGGTTCCGCTTCGAATGGCATTTCGGCGTCGGCGCGCTGTTCGCGCTATTCCACGACGTGGTGCTGACGCTGGGCTTCTTCGCGCTGACGCAGCTCGAATTCGACTTGAACATCGTGGCCGCGATCCTGACCATCATCGGGTACTCTCTGAACGACACGATCGTGGTCTATGACCGCATCCGCGAGAACCTGCGCCGGTATCGCAAGATGGCGATCGAGCCGCTGCTCGACCTGTCGATCAACGAGACGCTCTCGCGCACGGTGGTGACGTCGCTGTCCATCGGGCTGGTGCTGGCGATCCTGCTCGCCTTCGGTCCGGACGTGATCTTCGGCTTCACCGCGGCGATGCTGCTCGGCATCGTGATCGGCACCTTTTCGTCGGTCTATGTCTCGGCCGCGATCCTGCTCTGGCTGCGGCTGAAGCCGGACAGCTTCGTCGCGAAGACGGCGCCGGAGCCGGTGACGGGCGCCGAGCGGGTGACCCCGCGCACGCCATGAAGATGACGTCGGACTCCGCGCCGGCGGGGCCGATCGTCACCGGCTTCGGGCCGGGCGGGTTCAAGCTGGGCGAGGCGCGCTACAGGGCGGTGCTGCTGACGGTCGAGGCCGTCACGCCATGGTCGCCGCCGCCGCTGGAAGCGCTTACGCTCGATGCTCTGGAACCGCTGATCGCCGCCCGGCCCGAGTTCATCCTCCTGGGCTCGGGAGGTAGCCTCCGGCGTCCGCCACCGGAACTGACCCGCGCCCTCGACGATCTCGGCATGGGGCTGGAGGTGATGGACAGCCGCGCGGCCGCGCGGGCCTGGGGCGTGCTGCGCGCCGAAGGGCGTCTGATCGCGGCGGCGCTCTACCCCCTCGACTAGCGCGGACGCCGTGATAGCTTCGACCCCGACCGACCATATGGAGGGGTTCGATGAAGACAGTGATTGGGGCGGCCGCTTTGGTTCTGGCGGTGCCCGCAAACGCCCAAACGACGCCCGCTTCGGCTCCCGCGCCGGCGGCCCCGGTCGCCAGTCCGGCACCGGCGCCGGACTACACGCAGGACGCCGCCTGGCTCTGCAGGCCCGGCCGCAAGGACGCCTGCACCCAGGACCAGGACGTCACCGTGGTGCGAGCCGACGGCAAGACCAAGGTCGAGCGGTTCCGCGCGGACAGGGCGGCTGCGTTCGATTGCTTCTACGTCTATCCCACGGTCTCCCTCGACCAGACGCCGAACAGCGACCTGAACGCCGGGCCGGAGGAGCTGGCGGTGATCGCGTCGCAGGCGGCGCGCTTCACGTCCAAATGCCGCGTCTACGCGCCGCTCTATCGCCAGGTCACGCTGACCGAGCTTCGTCGCGTAATGACCGGCGGCACGCCCGCGGCCGACCGCGGCCTGGGCCTGCGTGACGTGTACGAGGCGTGGAACGATTATCTGCGGCGCGACAACAAGGGCCGCGGCGTCGTGCTGATCGGGCACAGCCAGGGCTCGGGCGTGCTGAAGGAGCTGATCGCAAGATATATCGAGGGCCAGCCGATCCAGCGCAACATCGTCGGCGCCTATCTGATCGGCACCAATCTCGCCGTTCCGCAAGGCCAGGCGGTCGGCGGCGACCTGAAGCGACTGAAGCTCTGCACCCAGGCGGGGCAGTATAACTGCGTCGTCTCCTACGTGACCTTCCGCGCCGACGCGCCGCCGCCCGCCAACAGCCGCTTCGGCCGCATCGCCGACAAGCCGGGCATGGTGGCCGCGTGCGTCAACCCGGCGGCGCTGGGCGGCGGCAGGGCGGTGACGGACGCGATCTTCGGCGCGAAGGGCGCTGGGCTGGGCAGCGCGCCGCAGGCAGCCTGGACGACGAGCGGCCCCGCCCCGACCACGCCCTTCGTCAAGGCGCCTGGCCTGATCTCGGCCGAGTGCGTGAACGCCAACGGGTTCAACTACCTGGCGGTGACGGTGAACGCCGATCCCAAGGACCCGCGCACCGACACGATCGCGGGCGACGTGTCCGTGGGCGGCCAGATCCTGGCCGATTGGGGGCTGCACCTCATCGACATGCCGGTCGCGATGGGGAACCTGGTCGAGCTGGCCGATGCGCAGGCGAAGGCGTGGCGGGGTGTGGGGTTGCCGGTGAAGTAGCTGAGGAGGCGCAAGTTTGCGGGGTGGCCGACGGGTCGCCCCGTTCCGTCATGCCGGCCTTGTGCCGGCATCCACCCAACTCCGCCTCATCGGTCCCATGGTGCGGGCAGGGTCGGGTCCAGTTCGCCTATGTCCGACTTGCCTTGCGGTGGATGCCGGGACGAGCCCGGCATGACGAGGGAGGGGCGGCGCGGCAGAGCCGCGTCTGGACGTCGACGCTTGGCTTGCGCCGAGCCCGGCCGCGCTGGCGCCTGTGCGGTAGGTCAGCTACGGCGTTTCGCGCTGGGCGCCCTTCGACGCCGCCTGCGGCGTCGCTCAGGACAGGATGGTGGGCGCGACAGGGATTGAACCTGTGACCCCACCCGTGTGAAGGGTGTGCTCTACCGCTGAGCTACGCGCCCGTGTCCGTCGCCCGGATCATCGGAAGGCGGCCTCTTAGCAGCGACCGCAAACCTGTCTAGAGGGAAGTGTCGTCGCGGCGAAGCCGCGTCGTCGCCCCTCGGCGATGCCGAGGCCGGCCGGCTAGTCGGTCTCGCCCGCAGCTCTGCTGCGCGCGCGCCGACTACGCCTAATTCACGCTGTCCTTCAGCCCCTTGCCGGCCTTGAACTTGGGCTGGGTGGACGCCTTGATCGTCATGGGCTCGCCGGTGCGCGGGTTGCGGCCGGACGAGGCCTTGCGCTTGGAGACGGAAAAGGTGCCGAAGCCGACCAGCCGGACCTCGTCGCCCTTCTTGAGCGCCGTCGAGATCGTCTCGAACACTGCCTCGACCGCCTTGACCGCATCGCCCCTGGTCAGGCCGGACGTATCAGCGACGGTGGCGATCAGCTCCTGCTTATTCATGAAGTTACCCCCGCTTCCCGGCCGCGCCGGCAAGAATCATGGGCGCGCGGCCCGATCCTCCCGTATAGCCGCACGTTCCTGATTTGAGTCAATCCGGTCCGCGGCGAAGCGCGACGCTTCGCCGCGGACCTGAAGCTCAATGGTGCAGTTCGCCGCCCGTCTGCGTCACCGTCCCCGGGGGCAAGGCGGCCAGCTCGTCGGCATCGGTCCACTCGATCGCCTCGACCGGCTCGGTCAGCGCAAGGCGCAGGACCTCGTCTACATGGGTGACCGGCACGATCTTGAGCCCCTGCTTGATCGAAGCGGGCACGTCGGCGAGATCCTTCTCGTTCTCCTGCGGGATCAGCACGGTTTCGATGCCGCCGCGCAGCGCCGCGAGCAGCTTCTCCTTCAACCCGCCGATCGGCAGCACCCGCCCGCGCAGCGTCACCTCGCCCGTCATCGCCACCTCGCGCCGGACCGGCACGCCGGTCAGCGTGGAGACGATGGAGGTGACGATGCCGATACCCGCCGAAGGCCCGTCCTTGGGCACGGCGCCTTCGGGCAGGTGGATGTGGACGTCCTTGCGGCTGAACAGGCTAGGCTTGATGCCATAGCTCGGCGCGCGTGCCTTGATGAAGCTGAAGGCGGTCTCGATCGACTCCTTCATCACGTCGCCCAGCTTGCCCGTGACCTTGGCGGCCCCCTTGCCGGGCACCGTCACGCTCTCGATCGTGAGCAGCTCGCCACCGACCTCCGTCCAGGCGAGACCCGTGACGGCGCCGATCTGGTGCTCCGTCTCGGACAGGCCATGCCGGTACTTCTGCACGCCCGCGAACTCGTGGAGGTTGTCGGGCGTGATCGTGACGGCGGTCGCCTTGCCTTCCAGGATCTGCCGCAGCGCCTTGCGCGCGAGCTTCGCGATCTCGCGCTCCAGGGTGCGCACGCCCGCCTCGCGGGTGTAGCGCTGGATCAGCGCACGCAGGCCCTCGGGCGTCAGCGTGAACTCGCCGGGCTTCAACCCGTGCAGCTCCACCTGCTTGGCGATCAGGTGCCGCTCGGCGATCTCGACCTTCTCGTCCTCCGTGTAGCCTTCGAGCCGGATGATCTCCATGCGGTCGAGCAGCGGCTGCGGGAGGTTGAGCGTGTTCGCCGTGCAGACGAACATCACGTCCGACAGATCGAGGTCGATCTCGAGATAATGGTCGTTGAACTTGTGGTTCTGCTCCGGGTCGAGCACCTCCAGCAGCGCGGACGCCGGATCGCCACGGAAGTCCTGGCCGAGCTTGTCGATCTCGTCGAGCAGGAACAGGGGGTTCGCCGCGCCCGCCTTCCTCAGATTGGTCACGATCTTGCCCGGCAGCGAGCCGATATAGGTGCGCCGGTGGCCGCGGATCTCCGCCTCGTCGCGCACGCCGCCCAGCGACTGGCGCACGAACTCGCGGCCTGTCGCCTTGGCGATCGACTGGCCTAGACTGGTCTTGCCCACGCCCGGCGGGCCGACGAGGCACAGGATCGGCCCCTTCAGCTTGTTGGTGCGCGCCTGGACCGCGAGATATTCAACAATCCGGTCCTTCACCTTCTCCAGCGCGTAGTGGTCCTCGTCGAGGATCGCCTGCGCTGCGGCGATGTCCTTCTTCAACTTCGACTTCTTGCCCCAGGGCAGACCCAGAAGCACGTCAAGATAGTTTCGCACGACGGTCGCCTCGGCGCTCATCGGCGCCATGGTCTTCAGCTTCTTCAGCTCCGCGGTTGCCTTGGTGCGCGCCTCCTTGGACAGCTTCAAGGTCGCGATCTTCTGGGTCAGCTCGGCGATCTCGTCGCCATCGCCCTCGTCGTCCGAGTTCCCCAGCTCCCGCTGAATCGCCTTCAGCTGCTCGTTGAGGTAATATTCGCGCTGCGTCTTCTCCATCTGGCGCTTGACGCGGCTTTTGATCTTCTTCTCGACCTGCAGGACGCCGAGTTCGCCCTCCATCAGCGCGAAGCACATCTCCAGCCGCTTCGCGGGGCCGAGCTCGACCAGCATCGCCTGCTTGTCGGCGACCTTGACCTGCAGGTTGGCGGCGACCGCGTCGGCGAGCTTCCCCGCCTCCTCGATCTCGGCGAGCTGCACGACGGTCTCGGCCGGCATCTTGCGGTTCTGCTTGGCATAGGTTTCGAACTGGGAGACGACCGAGCGCATCAGCGCTTCGACCTCCGCCCCCTCGCCGGCGCCATCGCCGACCAGCGCGACGTGGGCACGCAGATAGCCATCGGCCTCTTCCATCGTGTCGATGCGGGCGCGCTGCTTGCCTTCGACCAGCACGCGCACGGTGCCGTCGGGGAGCTTCAAGAGCTGCAGCACGGTGGCCGTGACGCCGAGCTCGTACAGGTCGGCGCGCGCGGGATCGTCCTCGGCCGGATCAATCTGCGCGACGAGGAAGATCTCCTTGTCCGTCCCCATCGCCGCCTCCAGCGCCGCCACCGACTTGTCGCGGCCGACGAACAGGGGAACGATCATGGACGGGAACACAACGATGTCCCGCAGCGGCAGGACGGGAAGCGAAAGGGTCATGCGGTCTCCGGTCGCGGCGCTGATGCCCGCGGTTCGACAAGCTATATGGGGCGCAGGTACGAGCGCATCAATCGGCGCGTTGACGGCCGCCCCCGCCCTGTGGCAACCGACGGCTCGCGCGGGTGTAGCTCAATGGTAGAGCAGAAGCTTCCCAAGCTTACGACGAGGGTTCGATTCCCTTCACCCGCTCCAGCTCGGCAGCGTCTCGGAACAGGCGGCATACGCGCCTCGTTCTTTGCGTGAGGAGCCTGTCATGCCCGACCGCACGATCGATCCAGAGCGCCCCCATCCGGACCGTCCGTTCAACCGGTTGGACGGCTATTCGGGGCAGGATTACCGGCCGGCCGACGAGGCCGCGATGGGAATGCGGGATGGTGGACCGGAGCCGGCCCCCGATGATCGCGACATCCCGCCCGACGCCGGCCGTCGCGCCACGATCGACCAGCGCACGGGCGAGGTCCGGGGCGCGGGCGTGGGCGCCGGCGGTGGGCAGGAAGGCGAGGACTTCGACACGGCGAGCGCGTCGGGAGGCAGCTACCCGCTGACCGGCAGCGAGGGCGCGGCCGAGACGCCCGGCGATCTCGGCCCGGCGCACCTCAACGAATAGGTTCGGCGGGCCAGCCGAAGCGCGCCAGGCTCGCGCCGGCATAGGCCCCCTCGCCCGTGATCTCCCGCCCACACCACACCGGCGGTCGGATCGCCCAGAGCGCGGCGGGCTCGTCCGCGCCGACCTCCGCGATCATGTGTCCGGCGAGCGCGCCGGCGAATACGTCCAGAACGAATCGTACGCCGTCCGCCCAGACGTCATGACGGTGCTTGACCAGATCGGCGCCGGGCAACGGCATGAGCAGCCCATGTTCCTCGACCGTCAGGTAGAGGTTGGTGATCGGCTCCACGCCCAACGCAGAGGCGCCGTATTTGCAGCCAAGCTTGCAAACCGTTCGCTCGCCAGCGGTCTCGCGCCGGAGCCGAAGGCGGGTGCCATGCAGATAGCGATCCTGAACCAGCCGACCCGGGCCGTCCAGGGTCGGCGGCGTCGCGACCAGGAAGCGCCGCTCATGCTCAGGCAGGCTGTATTTGGGGCCGGTCAGATACCCCCCGGCGTGACGGAATGGCCGGCGGCGCCGAGGCGCGCGGACAGGTCGGCGATGCACGCCTCCACCACCGCCCGGTCGGGGCTGCGGGCAACGAAATTGGCCCCCACCCGCCCCTCGCGGAAGAAGGGGTAGCTGCCGATCGAGACCCCTTCATAGGCGCGTTCGGTGTCCCGGAGCAGGTCGGCCACCTCGCTTTCCGGCACCCAGCAGCCGATCGTCACCGACACGACCGGGCGACCGCCCTCCAGCGTGCCGGTGAGCGCGTCGAGCATGCCTGCGGTGATGTGCGGCACGCCCGCCATGATGAACAGGTTGCCGAGCCGGATGCCGGGCGCGCCCGACAGCCGGTTGGGGATCAGCTCGGCGCCCTCGGGCACCCGGGCCATGCGCGCCCGAGCCTCGGTCAGGCCGCCGCGCGTCGCGTAGTAGCGCTCCAACGTCGCCATGGCGTCGGGGTGATGGACGACGCCGACCCCCAGCGCGGCCGCGATCGCGTCCACGGTGATGTCGTCATGCGTTGGGCCGATGCCACCCGTGGTGAACAGATAGTCGTTGCGCGCGCGCAGCTGGTTGACCGCCTCGGCGATCGCCTCGGTGCGGTCGCCAACCACCCGCACCTCGGCGAGCTGGATGCCCTGCACGTTCAGCCACGCCGCGACCTGCGCCACGTTCTTGTCCTGCGTGCGGCCCGAGAGGATCTCGTCCCCGATCACCACCAGCGCGGCGGTCCAAATGCGTTCGGCGGCCATGCCCAGCGCATAGCCTCGCAAAGCGGAGGTCGTCACGCTATATCGCGCCGATGGCCGATTACATGACCGTCACCTCCGATCAGCCCATAGCGCGCACGGGTGCGATCAAGCTCTATGGGTCCGATGCGTTTGCGGGGATGCGCGCGGCGGGGCGGTTGGCGGCGGAGACGCTGGACATGCTAGCGCCGCACATGGTGCCGGGCGTGACCACGGCGGAGATCGACCGGCTGGTCTACGACTTCGTGGCCGCCGCGGGCGGCGTACCGGCGACGCTGGGCTATCGCGGCTACACGCATTCGACCTGCGTCTCGATCAATCATGTCGTATGCCACGGCATCCCGTCCGAGAAGACGCTGAAGGCGGGCGACATCGTCAATGTGGACGTGACCCCGATCCTGGACGGCTGGCATGGCGATTCCAGTCGCATGTACCTGATCGGCGACGTGCCGCTAAAGGCCAAGCGGCTGGTCGAGGTCACGTATGAATGCCTGATGCTCGGCATCGAGCAGGCTCGCCCCGGCAACCGTATGGGCGACGTCGCCAACGCCATCCAGCGGCACGCGGAAAAGCACCGTTACGGCGTGGTCCGCGACTTCTGCGGCCATGGGCTGGGGCGGCTGTTCCACGACGCGCCGGAGGTAGTGCATGTCGGGAAGCCCGGCACGGGGCCGGAGCTGAAGCCCGGCATGATCTTCACCATCGAACCGATGATCAACATTGGCCGCCCGGACGTGAAGCTGCTGGAGGATGGCTGGACCGCGGTGACTCGCGATCGTTCATTGTCCGCGCAGTTCGAGCATTCAGTCGGCATCACCGCGGACGGCTGCGAGGTGTTCACGACGAGCCCGAAAGGCTGGCATCAGCCGCCTTACGCCTGAGCCTCCTCGCCAAAGAGGGCAACCGCAGCCCCGCTTAGCGGATAACAGCAAAGCCGCCGACCTTTCGGCCGGCGGCTTCTCAGATGACCTTAGAAGGTCGCTTAGGCTGCGTAGCGAACGCGAACCGTCTGCTTCGGACGACGGCGCATTGAGTAGCCGAGACCGCCGAAACCGAACAGCATCATCGCCCACACCGCGGGCTCCGGCACCGGGTTGGCGATGGCCGTCGCCGAGAACGACGTGGTGGTCGTGCCCTGCGCGCTGAACAGGAACGTCGCCGCCGTCGGGTCGAAGGTCGAGTAGCGGATATTGCCCTGCGCGGTAAACGTCAGGAAGTTCGGGTTCGACCGGTTGATGTCCGAGATCGAGGTCAGGTCGAAAAAGACCGGCGCAGTGTTGTTCCCGCCCGACAGAGTGAAGAAATTGGCGATGTTCTGCGCGCCGACCGTCAGGTTGGTGACGTCGATGATCGAACCGCAATTTCCGCCGGAGCAGTTAATCCCGGCCAGCGATCCCGTCCCGTTACCATAGGTGTTGATGTTTCCGGCAACGCCAGGGCTGGCTTCCGAGGCAGGACCGGCCAGGAAATCGAGGCCAGTCGCGCCGCCCAGGGTAGCCGAGCCGAGCGCCCGGACGAAGCCTGCGAGATCGATGGAGCTGCCTGGGATCAGTTGTACTGCCTGAGCGGGTGTGGCCAACAGGGCGGTGCTGGCCGCGAAAGCTGCGATAATGAAACGCTTCATACTGGATACCCCTTAGGAGATCATGGCTGATCGACTGCCCGAGGGCGGACAGCGCGGGGTTAACGACAGGTTAACACGTCGGTTCCGCACCAGATCGTCGATTTTGTTCCCTACTCCAATTTAACATGGTTAAGTTTGTCTCGTTTCGGGACGGTATTGAGCAAAGCTGTCTACCGGACCATGGCCGCTAAGTTATTCACGCAACCGCGTTTTCTGGCGCGAGCGTTCCATCGAGAGCGGACCGGTCGACCATGCGCGAGGTCGCCAGCTTTTTTCGTTCGCGAGCAGGAGGTGACACGCTGAGCCCTCCACCACGGCCGGAAAGCTAGGCGTGACGTGACGGGAGCCGGACGTTATCGGGCAGCCATGAACAACACGCCCGCGCCCGCGATCACGCCCGCCATCGTCGCCGAGCACGGGCTCTCACCGGAAGAGTATGCGCGGGTGCTCGACGCGCTCGGGCGAGAGCCGAACCTGGTCGAGCTCGGCATCTTCTCCGTCATGTGGTCGGAACACTGCTCCTACAAGTCGTCGCGCATCCACCTGAAGCGGCTGCCCACGACCGGCCCGCGCGTCATCCACGGGCCGGGCGAGAATGCGGGTGTGGTCGACATCGGCGATGGCCAGGCCGCCGTGTTCAAGATGGAGTCGCACAATCACCCCTCGTATATCGAGCCCTACCAGGGCGCGGCGACGGGCGTGGGCGGCATCCTGCGCGACGTGTTCACCATGGGCGCGCGGCCGGTCGCGAATCTGAACGCGCTACGCTTCGGCCGGCCGGACCATCCCAAGATGCGCCACCTGATCGCGGGCGTGGTCCATGGCATCGGCGGCTACGGCAATTGCGTGGGTGTGCCGACGGTGGGCGGCGAGGTGAACTTCCACCCGGCCTATGACGGCAACATCCTGGTCAATGCGATGACGGTGGGCGTCGCCGACCAGGACAAGATCTTCCTGTCCGCCGCGTCCGGCATCGGCAATCCGATCGTCTATGTCGGCTCGAAGACAGGCCGCGACGGCATCCATGGCGCGACCATGGCGTCGGCCGACTTCGGCGAGGACGCGGACGCCAAGCGCCCGACCGTGCAGGTCGGCGACCCGTTCACCGAAAAGCTGCTGATCGAGGCGTGCCTGGAGCTGATGGCGTCCGACGCGATCGTCGCCATCCAGGACATGGGCGCGGCGGGCCTCACCTCCTCTTCGGTCGAGATGGCGTCCAAGGGCGGCGTCGGCATCGAACTTGTCATGGACGACGTGCCCCAGCGCGAGGCGGGCATGACGCCGTACGAGATGATGCTGTCGGAGAGCCAGGAGCGCATGCTCATGGTGCTCAAGCCCGGCCGGGAAGCGGAGGCCGAAGCGATCTTCCGCAAGTGGGAGCTCGACTTCGCGGTGATCGGGCGCGTGACCGATACCGGGCGCATGGTGCTGAATTGGCAGGGCGAGACGGTGTGCGACATCCCGCTCGGCCCCCTTGCCGACGCGGCGCCGCTTTACGACCGGCCGCACGTCCCCACGCCGCCCGCCAAGGCGCTGACCGACGCGCCGCAATGCAAGGACATCGCGGCCGACCTCGTCACGCTGATGGGTTCGCCCGACCTCGCCAGCCGGCGCTGGATCTGGGAACAGTACGACTCGATGGTCGGCGGCGATACGGTGCAGCGGCCCGGCGGCGACGCGGCCGTGGTGCGGGTGCACGGCACGACCAAGGCGCTCGCGATGACCACCGATTGTACGCCGCGCTACTGCTTCGCCGATCCGGTGGAGGGCGGGAAGCAGGCGGTGGCGGAGTCCTGGCGCAACCTTTGCGCGGTGGGCGCGGAGCCGATCGCGATCACGAACTGCCTCAACTTCGCCAGTCCCGAACGCCCCGAGGTCATGGGCCAGCTCGTCGGCTGCCTGGACGGGATGGCGGAGGCGTGCCGCGCGCTCGACTTCCCGGTCGTCTCCGGCAATGTGTCGCTCTACAACGAGAGCAAGGCGACGGGCGGCGGCTCCGCCATCCTGCCGACGCCCGCCATCGGCGGCCTGGGCCTGCTCGCCGACTGGACGCGCTCGGCCACCATCGCCTTCAAGCAGCCGGGCGACATCGTCCTGGTGGTCGGCACGCGACGCGGGCAGCTAGGGCAAACCCTGTGGCTTCGCGAAGTGCATGGCCGCGAGGATGGGCCGCCGCCGCGCGTCGACCTTGCCGCGGAGCGGGCCGCGGGCGATCTGATCCGACGCGCAATCGCCGCGGGACAATTGTCGGCGGTCCACGACGTGGCCGACGGCGGTGTGGCCGTCGCGCTGGCGGAGATGGCGCTGGCCGGCGGCATGGGCGCGATCGTGGACAGGAAGCAGCCGTTCGATTGCGCGGGCAGCTTCTTTGCCGAAGATCAGGGCGTCTATCTGGTCACCCCGCACGACCATGCGCTCGCCGACTTCCTGCACGCCGCCCACCTCGCCGGCGTCGAAGTGGAGCCGCTGGGCCGGACGGGCGGGAAGCGCTTGATCTTCGAGCGCCCCGATCGCGATGACGTGGTTACGCTGGACGAGCTGCGCCGCGTACACGACAGCTTCTTCCCCGAGCTGATGGGCGCGGACGCGGCGCTGGCCTGACCGGGCCTAATGCGAACCGCTCACAAATAGCTTGCGAGTAACTCGCAATAGCGCTACTTGGCTGTTCAAGGAGCGTGTATGATCGTCTGCATCTGCAATGCCGTTCGCGAGAAGCAGCTTCGCGCCGTCGCCGGCCAGTGCAGCACCCCGTGCCAAGCCTATGACGCGCTTGGGTGCCGGCCGAAGTGCGGACAGTGCGTGTCGGCCGCTCGCGCGATCCTCGAAGAGCAGCGCGCCGCCGCCTGAGTGAGAACGACTCGCGCGAGTCGTTCGCGCTTGCCCTGATTCCGCCGGCTCCGGTATCCGCTCGGCCGGAGGAGCAAAGCACATGGCGAGCAAGGGCGACCCCAGGGTCATCGAGCTGTTGAACGAGTCGCTCAAGAACGAGCTGACCGCGATCAACCAGTATTGGCTTCATTACCGTCTGCTCGATCATTGGGGCGTCTACAAACTCGCGCAGTACGAGCGCGAGGAGTCGATCGACGAGATGAAGCACGCCGACTGGCTGGCGGAGCGCATCCTCTTCCTCGACGGCCTGCCCAATTTCCAGCTGCTCGGCCGTCTGCGGATCGGCGAGACGGTGGAGGAGGTGCTCCGGTCCGACCTCGCCATGGAGGTCGAGGCAGTGGAACAGCTCAAGGGAGCGATCGCCTATTGCGAGCAGGTCCGCGACTATGTCAGCCGCGACCTGTTCGCGCGCATCCTCGCCAGCGAGGAGGAGCATGTCGATACGCTGGAGCGGCAGTTCGAGATGATCGGCCGCATGGGCCTGCAGAATTACATTCAGCTCAATTCGATTACGGAGTCCGACAAGCCGAAGAGCGGGGCGGCGCCCTACCTGAAGGGCTGAGGCCCTCTCCTCGTCACCCCGGCCTTGTGCCGGGGTCCACCCGCCTAACCGCCGCGCCGTCGCGGCTCCGGCATCGAGCTTCTGGTCCGGCCGCATCGTGGAGGCCGGCACAAGGCCGGCATGACGGAATGCGCGTCTCGTGGGTGGGGACCTTAGGCCACCTTGCGTCCGAAGCCTCCGGCCCCGCCCCCGCTGGCCGGCTTGCGTGACACGAGCGGGTTCGCCTCGCGCTCCAGCAGCTCCAGCGTGCGGGTGAAGACCGGGCGGAGCTGGACGACATGCTCCAGCGCCTCCTCGGGCGTGTCCTGCATCTCGACGCAGTCGCGCGCGATCGTTTCGATCTGCTCGGCCAGCTGGGCGAGCGGCTCGGCTCCGAACTGGCGGGACTCGCCCTTCAGCGTATGTGCGGGGATCACCATCGCGGCGGCGCTCTTGGCGCGCATCGCCGCCTCGATCGCGGCGACGGACTTGACCCCATCTTCGCGGAAATAGCCAAGTATGCGGACGAAGCCCGCGCCAAGCTCGCTGCGCGCCTGCTGAAACGCCGCCCAGTCCACCAGCTTGCCGTCGTCCACCGACACTGCCAACTCCTTGCGCCCGAACCGTCTTAACCGTGATTAGCCGCGCGACCGTAAACAGTTGGTTGCGAGCCGGGGCCTATCGATCGAACGGATTCTTGGGCGCGCGCAGCGTCAATCGGATCGGCACCGCATCGAAGTCGAGCTCACGGCGCATGGAGTTGACGAGGTAGCGCTCATAGCTCGCCGGCAGCTGATCCACGCGGGTGCCGAAGATCACGAACGACGGCGGTCGCGTCTTGACCTGGGTGACGTAGCGCATCTTGATCCGCTTGCCGCCGGGCGCGGGCGGCGGGTTCGCCTCGATCGCGCGCTCGAACCAGCGGTTGAGCTCGCCCGTGCCGACGCGCCGCGACCAAGTGTCGCGCACCTCGAAGGCGACCTGGAGCAGCATTGGCAGGCCTTTGCCCGTCGCAGCCGACACCGTGAGGACAGGCACGCCTTTCACCTGCGACAGCCCGTCCTCCAGCGCCTTCTTCACGCCATTGAACAGGGACGACGGGTTCTCGGCTACGTCCCACTTGTTGAGCGCGATGACGAGCGCGCGGCCTTCCTCCAGCACGCGGTCGGCGATCTTCAAATCCTGCGCCTCCAGCCCCAGCGTCGCGTCGAGCAGCAGCACGACCACCTCGGCAAAATCGACCGCGCGGAGCGCGTCGGCGACGGACAGCTTCTCCAGCTTGTCCTGCACCTTGGCGCGCTTGCGCATCCCGGCGGTGTCGATCAGCCGGACAGGGCGGCCTTCCCAAGTCCAGTCGATCGCGATCGAATCGCGCGTGATGCCCGCCTCCGGCCCGGTAATCAGGCGGTCCTGGCCGAGCATGCGGTTTATCAGGGTCGACTTGCCTGCATTGGGACGGCCGACGATCGCGAGCTTCAGCGGTGCGTCCTCGCCCTCCTCGTCCTCCGGCTCGTCCTCGCCCCTGCCCTCCAGATGCGGCAGCAGCGCCTCGAACAGGTCGGCGACGCCTTCGCCGTGCTCGGCGGAGAGCTGGACGGGGTCGCCGAAGCCGAGGGCGAGCGCCTCGAGCGCGCCCTGCTCGCCCGCGCGCCCCTCTGCCTTGTTCGCGGCAAGCACGATGGGCGTGGTCGACCCCCGCAGCCAGCGCGCGATCTCCTCGTCCAGCGGCGTGATGCCGGCCCGCGCGTCCACCAGGAACAGCGCGACATCGGCCTCCGCCACCGCCGCCTCGGTCTGTCGCCGCATGCGGCCCGGCAGCGTGTTGGGATCCTCGTCCTCGTAGCCGGCCGTGTCGATCACGCGAAAGTCGAGCCCGAGCAGATGCGCATCGCCCTCACGCCGGTCGCGCGTCACGCCGGGGCGGTCGTCCACCAGCGCCAGTCGCTTGCCGACCAGGCGATTGAACAGGGTGGACTTGCCGACATTGGGACGGCCGACGATCGCGACGGTAGGAAGGGGCATGGCGCTCCCCTAACGAATGCGCCCTGTCCTGTCTCCAATCGCCCGCCTCAGCGCCAGGCGGCGATCCGGCCCTTGTCGTCGAGCGTATACAGCGTCGAGTTGGCCACCACGGGAGGCAGGCTGAACGGCGTTTTCGTCTCGATCACCTGGCCAAGCGCGCCGTCGGTCGGGCTGGCGAAGCCGATCTGCCCGCGCGAGTTGACCAGGACCAGGCGGCCGCCGGCCAGCACCGGACCGTGCCACAGGATCGGCCCCTTCTTCTTCTTCACGTTGCGATAGCGCGGCAGCTGCGAGATCCAGCGCGCCCGGCCGTTGGTCCGCGACAGCGCCATCAGCCGCGCATCGTCCGTGGAGACGAACAGCCATTCGCCTGCGAGCCAGGGCGTGGAGAAGCCGGCGATGTTATCCTCCCACAGGCGCTGACCGGTGGTGAGATCGAGCGCGACCATGCGGCCGCCTTCGCCGATCGCGTAGACCCGACCATCGTCAACTACGGGGCTTGCATCGACATCGGCGATGGAGGACACCGACGTGGTGATCGAGGTGCGCGACAGCGCGTCCTGCCACAGGACGCGGCCGTTCTCGTAGCGGTAGGCGCTGAGCTCGCCCGACGAATAGCCCGCCACGACGGAGCCCTGCGCGGCCGCCGGTGCGCCGACGCCGAACACGCCCTGCGTCTCGGCCGTCCCCTGCGCCGTCCAGTTGACCGCGCCATTGGCTTGGTCGAGCGCGTAGAGCTGGTTGTCCTGCGTCTCCACATAAACGACGCCGTTCGCGATCGTCGGGCCGCCGCGCAGCGGGCCACCGGGATGAACACGCCACACAAGCTTTCCGTCCGCGGCGTTGAACGCCGCGACGTCGCCCAGGCCGTCGGTCGCGTAGACCTTGCCGTCGTCGTAGCTCGCGCCGCCGCCGAAGCGCGAGGGCCGGTTGTCATCGCCTTCGGCCACGGCCGCCTGCCAAAGCTTGGCGCCGGTATTGGCGTCGAAGGCGTGCACCACGGCCTCGACGTCGACCACGAACAGCTTGCCCTCGGCGATCACCGGCGCGGCGGCCAGACGCGCGCGAGCGGAGCCGCCGTTGATCGTCGCCGTCCAGACGCGCGCCGGCTGCCCGCCGAGCGCGAGATGGCCCATCGACTTGGCGGCGTTGCCGCCCTCCTGCGTCCAGCTCTCGTTGGGGGCCGCGGGCGGCAGGACGACAGCGACGGCGCCGAGGTTCGGGTCGGTCTCGACCGGGTTCTCGGACACGAGGATCGGCACGCGGTTGCCGACGGTCGGCGTCTTCTTCGGCCCGCCCTTGAAGATGCCGCAGCCGGCCAGCGCGAAGCAGGCGGCGGCCGCGACGGACAGCCGGATCGAACGATTCATGGTTGCGGGGTCACTCCAGGATTGGGGCTGGGCGCGGGCGCGGCGTCCACGCCCATGGCGCTCGCCATCTGAACCGCGCGTTGACGGGTCGTCTCCGGCGCGTCTTCCTGGCGCGCGATCTGGCCGAACAGGCGGCCGGCCAGGTCGCGGCGGCCCTGTCGCGCATAGGCGACAGCGGTCAGCTCGGCTGCGGTCGGGAACCAGGCGTTGCCCGGCGTGGCGAGCGGCCGCAGCCGCTCCACGACGGTCTGCGGAGGCAGCGTGTCGAACTCGATCAGCGTCTGGCGGAGCAGCGCCAAATCGCGGAATGGCTGGCCGAGCGACGCATCGGCCGCGATCGCGGCGAACTTGGCGGCCGCGCCCTTGGCGTCCTTGCCCGCCAGAAGCTGATCGGCCTGGGCGAGCTGCGCCAGCGCGCGGTGGCCGTCGCGCTTGGACTCGGCGAGCCGACTCAGCGTCGCCTCCGCCTCGACCCGATCGCCGCCGCTCAGCCCCTCAAAGGCGGTCTGCAGCTGCTCCGCCTCGACCCCGGCCTGCTCGGCCGCGCGACTGTTCCAATAGAGCCAGCCGGCGAAGAGCAGCAGCCCGACGACAACGGCCGCGATGCCGATCCGACCCCAACGCCGCCAGGCCTGGGCGAGCTGGTCGCGGCGCAGCTCGTCGTCGACCTCGCGCAGAAACGCATCGCTAGGGGCAGGCGGTTGGGCCAAGAGACGCTCCGGACAGGGGAAAGCGAAGGTCTCTAGCCGGGAGGTGCGCCAAACGAAAGTGTGTCAGTCCTTGGGCGCGTAGACCTGCTCAGGCCCCGGGAACGCGCGCCCGCGCACCTCGGCGGCGTAGCGGCTCGCCGCCTCGCCAATCCGCGCCGCCATGTCGTCATAACGCTTCACGAAGCGCGGCGTGCGCTCGAACAACCCCAGCATGTCCTCCGCGACCAGCACCTGACCGTCGCACTGCGCCGACGCGCCGATGCCGATCGTGGGGCAGTCCACCGTTCGGGTGATGTCGACCGCGATCGGCTCAATGACGCCCTCCACGACCAGGCTGAATGCGCCAGCTCCGGCGACCGCCTGCGCGTCGTCGACGATCTTCGCGGCCTCCTCCTGACTGCGCCCGCGCGCGCCATAGCCGCCCAGCATGTTCACCGCCTGGGGCGTCAGGCCGACATGCCCCATGACCGGGATGCCACGCTCGGTCAGGAAGCGGATTGTCGGCGCCATCGCCGCCCCGCCTTCCATCTTCACGGCGGCCGCGCCCGTCTCCTTCATCAACCGCGCGGCGCTGGCGAAGGCCTGTTCCGGCGAGCCTTCGTAGGAGCCGAACGGCATGTCGATGATGACGGCGGCATGGTAGCTGCCCCGCACCACCGCCGCGCCGTGCGCCGCCATCATCTCCAGCGTGACCGGCACGGTGGAGGGAAGGCCGTAGATCACCTGCCCGAGCGAGTCGCCGACCAGCAGCAGGTCGCAATGCGGATCGAGCAGCTGCGCGGTTCGCACCGTGTACGCCGTCAGCATGACGAGCGGCTCGCCCGTGCCCTTCGCGATCTCCGCCTTGCGCCGGCGGACGGCGGGGATCGTCAGCCGCTTCATCGGGGCGGCCACCGGCGTCGCGCGGCTGGTCGAGGTGTCGAGCGTGAAGGTGGTGGACATGGCCGGCCTCTATCGGGCGTGAGGGAGGCGATCCAGCCCCGCGCCGGTCAGATCCCGGTAGGCGTCCGGCTGGAAGCCGACGAGGAGCCTGTCGCCAACGGCGAGCACGGGCCGGCGGATCGCTGAGGGATGGGCCAGCATCAACGCGACCGCGCGCTCTGAATCCAGGTCGGCCCTGTCCGCCTCGGGCAGCTTGCGGAAGGTCGTGCCGGAGCGATTGAGCAGCGCCTCCCAGCCGAGTTGCTGGACCCAGCGGCGCAGCTCGCCCTCTGGCACGCCAGACACCTTGTAGTCGTGAAACGCGTGATGCACGCCCGCGCCGTCGAGCCAAGCGCGCGCTTTCTTGACCGTGTCGCAATTGCGGATGCCGTACAGGATCATCGGCTCGCCTCCCTCCCTTCCGCAAATGCCCGGACGAAGCGTGGCTCGTCCAGCGCGCCCGTGACCAGCACCGGCCCGATCAGGTAGGCGGGCGTGCCGGCGATGCCGAGCAGGACGGCCGCCCGCGCCGTCTCGCTCAGGAGCGCATCGATAGTCGCCCCGTCCCGGTCCAGGCGTGCCGAGACCTGCGCCCAATCGCCCCCGGACCGCTCGACCGCCTCGCGCAGGACCGGCCACTCAAGCGGGTGGGCTTCGGCCATCAGCCGTGCGTGCACCGCCGGGTACACGCCCTGCGCGGCCGCGGCGATCGCGACCCGCGCGGCGCGGATCGAGCGGGGGCCGAAGATCGGCCAGTCGCGATAGCTGAGCCGGATGGCGCCGTCATCGGCCGCTGCCCCCTCCAGCGCCGGGTGGGCGAGCTTGCAGGACGGGCACTGGTAGTCGGTGAACACGACGACCGTGAGCGTCGGCGCGCCGATCTCGCGCGCGGGGGCCGAGCGGTCGGCGAGCAGCGTCTGCGCGATCGGATTCTCGCCGACGTCCACCCCGACCGGGGCGGCCCCCGCGAGCAGGCGGTGGACGCCCCATCCGGCCACTCCGATCGCGCCCAGGCTCGCCAGCTCTCTGCGGGTCACCGGCCTCGTCACGTCCCATGCCCCTGACCAAAAGCGCTTCGGCGCGTTATGGGGCGGCTATGCATCACCCCTTCTACTCCATCCACAGCCATGGTCTCATCCGCGTAGCCGCGGCGACGCCACAGGCCTCGGTCGGCGACGCGCTCGCCAACGCCGACGCGGTGATCGCGCAGGCCCGGCAGGCGCATGAGGAAGGGGTGGACCTGGTCGTCTATCCCGAGCTCTGCCTCACCTCCTACGCGATCGACGATCTGCACCTGCAATCGGCGCAGCAGCGGGCGAGCCTGGAGTCCCTGGAGCGGGTGGTCGCGGCCAGCGCGGAGCTGTCCCCGGTGCTGCTCGTCGGGCTGGCGCTGCCGCGCAACGGGCGGCTCTATAACTGCGCCGCGGCCGTCGCGCGTGGGCGGGTGCTGGGCGTCGTGCCCAAGACGTTCCTGCCCAACTATCGCGAGTATTACGAGAAACGCTGGTTCGCGAGCGGCGCGGGGCTGACCGGCCTGTCGATCGAGGTCGCGGGCCAGACCGTACCCTTCGGCACCGACCTGATCTTCGCGGCGGAGGACCTGCCGGGCTTCGTCTTCCACATGGAGATCTGCGAGGATTACTGGGCCCCCACCCCGCCCTCGACCGCCGGCGCGCTCGCGGGTGCGCTGATCTGCTGCAACCTGTCCGCTTCCAACATCGTCATCGGCAAGGCGCGCGAGCGGGCGATGCTGTGCGCGGGCCAGTCAAGCCGCGCCATCTGCGCGTATGTCTACTCCGCCGCCGGGCCGGGCGAGAGCACTACCGACCTCGCCTGGGACGGCGAAGGCCTGATCTATGAGCTCGGCGACCCGCTCGCCGCGTCCGAGCGCTTCACCACCGGCCAGCTGCTGGTCGCCGATGTGGATGCCGGCAAGCTGGCCCAAGAGCGGCTGCGGTTCGGGACGTTCAACGACGCGGCGGTGTTCGCCGGTCATCCGGAGACCCGCTTTCGCCGGATCACCTTCGCCCACCAGCCGAGTTTCGCCGATATCGGGCTCAGGCGCGACGTGCGCCGCTTTCCCTTCGTCCCCAATACGCCCGACAAGCGGGACGAGGACTGCTATGAAGCGTTCAACATCCAGGTGGAGGCGCTCGCCAAGCGGCTGTCCGCCGCCGGGCGCGGCAAACTCGTCATCGGGGTGTCGGGCGGGCTCGATTCGACCCATGCGCTGATCGTCGCGGCCAAGGCGATGGACCGGCTCGGCCGGCCCCGGACCGACATCCTAGGCTTCACCATGCCCGGCTTCGCCACCGGCGAGGGGACGAAAGGTAAGGCCTGGGCGCTGATGCGCGCGCTCGGCATCACGGGCGAGGAGATCGACATCCGCCCCGCCGCGCAAGCGATGCTGGAGACGATGGGGCACCCCTTCGGCCGCGGCGAGCCGGTCTATGACGTCACGTTCGAAAATGTGCAGGCGGGGCTGAGGACCGACTATCTGTTCCGCCTGGCGAACCAGCGCGGCGGCATGGTGCTCGGCACGGGCGACCTGTCGGAGCTGGCGCTCGGCTGGTGCACTTTCGGGGTCGGCGACCATATGTCGCATTACGGCGTCAACGCCGGCGTGCCGAAGACGCTGATCCAGTTCCTGATCCGCTGGTGCATCCGCACCGACCAGTATGATCCCATGACCGATCAGGTGCTGGAGAGCATCCTGGCGCAGGAGATCAGCCCGGAGCTGGTGCCAGCCGACGCCGAGACGGGCGCCATGCAGTCGACCGAGGACATGGTCGGCCCCTACGCGCTCAACGACTTCTTCACCCATTACACGATCCGCTGGGGCTTCGCGCCGTCCAAGATCGCGTTCCTGGCCTGGCATGCCTGGCGCGACGTCGAGGCGGGCCGCTGGCCGCTCGATTTTCCGGCCGACGCCCGCGTCGCATACGACCTGCCGACGATCCGGACGTGGCTCGAGCGCTTCTACCGGCGCTTCTCGGGCGCGCAGTTCAAGCGCTCGACGCTCCCCAACGGCCCCAAGGTGTCAACCGGCGGGGCGGTCAGCCCACGCGGCGACTGGCGCGCGCCTTCGGACGGGACGCCGCGGGTCTGGCTCGACGAGCTCGCCGCGAATGTGCCCTGAAGGCAACAGCTTGGCGCGAGCCCATCCGGCCTAGCTTGCAAAATCGAGGCATCGGCGGCATTGTGAAGCTCTGATGACAACGCCTCCACCGGATGGATCGCGCGATCGCCGGATCGAGGACCCATCGAACCGCTGGCTGATCCACCCGCTCGCGCAGGCGCTGGTGCCCTGGGCCATGAGGGCCCGGTTGTCGGCCAATGCGGTGTCGCTGATGGGTCTCGCCTGCGGTTTGGGCGCGGCTCTGGCCTATATGCGCTGGTCGGACCCACGCTGGGTGGCGCTGGGGTTGCTGCTGACCGTCGCTTGGCTGGTCGCCGACGGACTGGACGGCAAGCTCGCGCGCGCGACCGGGACGGCGAGCCCGTTCGGCCGCTTTCTCGACGGCGTGTGCGATCACCTGATCTTCGTCGCGATCTACCTCAGCCTGGCGTGGTCGCTGGGGACGGTGCAGGCCTTCGCCGTGGCGCTGCTCGCCGGGGCCGCGCATGCCGTGCAGTCGGCGCTCTACGAGGGCGAGCGCTACCGCTTCCATCGCCGGCTGAAGGGCGAGGCGCTGATCGCGGCGCCTGCGCCCTCGCCCAACCCGCTGGTGCGCGTGTACGATTCGGTCGCCGGCAGCATCGATCGGGTGGCGCGGCCGTTCGAGGCGGCGCTGGCCGACGCGCCGGACCGCGCCCGCTTCGCCGCGGCCTATGGCGACGCCGCGACGCCGCCGATGCGGCTGCTGGCGCTCCTCTCCGCCAACATGCGCGTGCTTGCCATATTTCTGGCGTGTCTCGCCGCTAGCCCCCAGCTCTTCTGGTGGTTCGAGATCGCGCCCCTGACCGTCGTCGCGGCGGCGGGGCTGATCTGGCACCGCCGCGTCGAACAGCGTTTCACCACGGCGAGCCGTCCCGCGACGGCCGACCGCTCCCATCAGACCGCATAGGATTCCCCCACCCATGTCCACCATCCGCGTCGCCGTCGTCGGCATCGGCAACTGCGCCTCCAGCCTTGTGCAAGGCCTGGAATATTACCGCGAGGGCGCGAACGACACCGTCGGCCTGATGCATTGGGACATGGGCGGCTATCGCCCCGCCGACATCAAGGTCGTGGCCGCCTGGGACGTGGACAAGCGCAAGGTCGGGCTGGACGTGGCCGAGGCGATCTTCGCCAAGCCGAACTGCACCGCCATCTTCGCGCCGCACGTCCAGCCGACCGGCGCGATCGTGCGCATGGGCGCGGTGCTCGATGGCGTCGCGGACCACATGGACGCGTATCCGGAGGACCGCACCTTCATCGTCGCCAACGACGCGCAGCCGACCAAGGACGAGGTCGTGGCCGAGCTGAAGCGCTCGGGCGCCGACGTGCTGATGAACTACCTGCCCGTCGGCAGCCAGAAGGCGACCGAGTTCTACGCCGAGTGCGCGCTGGAGGCGGGCGTCGCCTTCGTCAACAACATCCCCGTCTTCATCGCCTCCAACCCCGAATGGGCGAAGCGGTTCGAGGATGCGGGCGTCGCCATCATCGGCGACGACATCAAGGCGCAGCTGGGCGCGACGATCGTGCACCGCGTGCTGACCGACCTGTTCGCCAAGCGCGGCGTCAAGTTGGAGCGCACCTACCAGCTCAACACGGGCGGCAACACCGACTTCCTCAACATGTCGAACCACCGCCGGCTCGCGTCCAAGAAGATCAGTAAGACCGAGGCGGTCCAGTCGGTAGCGGCCGAGCGGCTGGAGGACGAGAACGTCCATATCGGCCCGTCCGACTATGTGCCGTGGCAGAACGACAACAAGGTCTGCTTCCTGCGCATGGAGGGCTCCATGTTCGGCGGCGTGCCGATGAACCTGGAGATGCGCCTGTCCGTCGAGGACTCGCCCAATTCCGCGGGCGTCGCGATCGACATGATCCGCTGCGCCAAGATCGCGCGCGACCGCGGCCATCGCGGCGTGGTCGACCCTGCCAGCGCCTATTTCTGCAAGCATCCGCGCAACCAGATCACCGACGATCAGGCGCATGCCGCGGTGGAGCAGTTCATCCACGAAGCCGCCTGAGCCGATGATCGACACCGCGGTCCTGCTCGCCGCGGGCGAGGGCACCCGGTTGCGCGACATGGCGCCGGTCAAGCCACTGTGCGCGGTCGCGGGCCGGCCGCTGATCGACCATGCGCTGACCAGCCTCGCCGCCGCCGGCATGGCCCGGGTCGTGGTGGTCCTGGGCTATGAGCGGGCCCGGGTGGAGGCGCATCTGCGCGGCCGGGACTGGCCGCTCCAGGTGGAGACGGTCTCGACCGACCATCTCCTCCCCAACGGCGTCTCGGCGCGCGCGGCCTCCCCGGTCGTGGACGGGCGCGAGGTGCTGCTGGCGATGTGCGACCATCTGGTCGAGCCCGCCCTCTACGCCCGGGTCGCGGCGGCGGGGGCCGGCGATGGCCTGCGGCTCGGGATCGACCGCCGGCTCGATCATCCCTGGGTCGACCCGGACGACGTGACGCGCGTGCGGACCGAGGGCGATCGGATCGTGGCGCTCGGCAAGGGGCTGGCCGACTATGACGCGCACGACACCGGCGTCTTCGCGGTCGGCCCGGCCCTCTTCGAGGCGCTGTCCGGCCTGACCGACCCGTCGCTGACCGACGGCGTGCGCATCCTGGCCGAGGCCGGCCGGGCGGGCGTGGTGGACTGCACGGGTTGCGGCTGGATCGACGTCGACGACGCGCCCGCGCTCGCCAAGGCGGAAGCCTGGCTGGCGACGAGGGCGGCGGCTTAGTCCGTCACCCCGGTCACAGGCGGTGCTAGACCCGCCGCACCTCCATCGTCGGATCGCCCGACCTCACCTCGAACGTCGCCACCGTGCGCTCTGAGAAGTCGCGCTCCATGATCGTCGAGACGGCGCGCAATTCCGCCCGCGCGGCCGAAGGGGTCAGGGTGAGCAGGACATAGCCCTTGGCGCGCTGGTCGCAGAACACGACCTCCTCGTTGCGCTCGGCGAGCAGGTCGCCCACGGGCACGTCGGGCATGACGTCGCCGATCGATGGGCTGGTGATCGCGGTCGCGCCGAACTCGGCGGCCACCGGCGTGCCCGAAGCATCCGCTAGCCGGTTCGCCCAAAAGGCATGGCTGTCGCCCGCCAGCACGATCGGCCGCGCGCCGGCGCGCCGGAAGCTGGCATAGAGCCGCTCGCGCGCCGCCGGGTAGCCGTCCCAGCTGTCGAGGTTCGTCGGCAGGCCCGCCGCATAGCCGGCCTGCGAAGCCGCGACGCGAGGGCGATATGACTCACTAACCTTGGCGAGGTCGATCGTAGCCCCCGCCACCCGGGCCATCACGACCTGATTGCCCAGCACCTGCCACGGCACGCCGGACCGGACGGAGCGCGCCAGCTCGCCTTCCAGCCAGCGCCGCTGGCCCTCGCCCAGCAACTCGCGCGATGGATCGTTGCGCCGCGCCACCGCCGCGGCGATCGTCGCCGGGTCCGTCTTGCCGCCCAGCGACGCCTGCTGCGCACGGGCGAGCAGTCGCGTCTCCACCATCGCCAGCGTCGCGAGGTCGCCGAAGCGGAAAGCGCGATTGATCGCGTCCCAGGGCCGACCGGGCGCGGCGTCGCGGATCGGCATCCATTCGAAATAGGCCTGCAGCGCCGCCGCCTTGCGCGCGCGCCAGTCGCCCTCCGCCGCGGGCTGGTGGTTTTCCGCGCCATCCGTCCAGGCGTCGTTGGTCGCCTCGTGATCGTCCCAGACTGCGATCATGGCCGCGCGCGCGTGGCACGCCTGCAGGTCGGGGTCGGACTTGTACTGCGCGTGACGGCGGCGATAGTCGGCGAGCGTGACGATCTCGTGCGGGGGATCCACCTGGCGCCCGATCTTCTGCCCGATCGCGCCGCCATAGCCCTCGCGGCCATATTCGTAGATGTAGTCGCCAAGATGGATCACCGCGTCGACGCGCGGCAGGCCCGCGATGGCGCGATAGGCGTTGAAGAAGCCGCCGGGGTAAAGCGCACAGCTCGCGACGGCGAAGACCAGGTCCGGCGTCGCGCCGACCGGCAGCGTGCGGACGCGGCCCTCGGGCGAGCGCCGGCCGCCGGCTTCGAACCAGTAACGGTACTCGCGGCCGGGCTTGAGCGTGCGGGGCTCCACCTTGACGGTCCAGTCCCTGCTGGCGCGCGCCTGAGTTCGGCCGCGCGCGACGATCCTGTCGCCGTCCGCCACCAGCCACTGCACCGGGATCGATGCGGCTGTCGCTTCGCCCGGCGTCACCCGCGTCCACAGGATCGCGCCGCGCGGGGTGGGATCCCCGCTCGCGACGCCGTGAAGGAAGCCGATCTCGGGCAGGCGCTGTTGGGCGGCCTCGACGGGAAGCGCCGCGCCCGCCCCGATCATGCCCAGAAGCGAACGCCGGTCGATCGTCATGCTTGCCCCCTTGCTCAACGCCACCCTTTACGCACGCAGCGCAGCCCGCAACAAGGCACGCGAAAACGTCGGGAGAATGACATGCGCCGCCTTTTTTCCACGATTGCCGGGGCGGCGATCGTGCTCGCGCTCACCGCGGCGCAGACCGCACCCGCCCCGCAGGCGGGCGGCGATATCCCCGCCAACTTCCAGCCCCCGCCAGGCGAGCGGGACTACGACAAGCGCGTGGTGATGATGCCCATGCGCGACGGTACGAAACTCTACACCGTCATTGTCGTGCCTAAAGGCGCCCGCAACGCGCCGATCGTGCTGACCCGCACGCCGTACAACGCCGCGGCGCGGGCCAAGCGGTCCGACAGTCCGTCGATGCTCAACACCCTGCCGCTGGCGGACGAAGGCTTCGTCCGCGGCGGATACATTCGCGTCTACCAGGATGTGCGGGGCAAATACGGCTCCGAGGGCGACTATGTCGTCACCCGCCCGGTGATCGGCCCGCTCAACCCGACCAAGGTGGATCATGTCACGGACGCCCATGACACGATCGAGTGGCTGGTGAACAAGGCGAATCTGCCAGAATCGAACGGCCGGGTCGGCATGATCGGCTCGTCCTACGAGGGCTTCACCGTCGTCATGGCGCTGCTCAACCCGCACCCGGCGCTGAAGGTCGCCGCGCCCGAGAGCCCGATGATCGACGGGTGGATGGGCGACGACTGGTTCCACTATGGCGCGTTCCGCCTCGCCAACATCGCCTGGCTGGGCGCGCAGACCGGCTACAAGGGCGAGGGCAAGGCCCCGCCGACCGGCGGCTGGGACGATTACGACAACTTCCGCGAGGTCGGCTCGGCCGGCGATTGGGCAAGGAAGTCGGGTTACGACCAGCTGCCCTTCTGGCGGCGCATGTCGGAGAACCCGGCTTACAACGCCTTCTGGCAAGGCCAGGCGCTCGACAGGCTCGTCGCGGCCAATCCGTCCAACGTGCCCACGCTGTGGGAACAGGGCCTGTGGGACCAGGAGGACATGTGGGGCGCGATCGTCTCCTGGGAGGCGCTCCGGGCGAAGGGCAAGCTCGGCAACAACTTCCTGGTCATGGGGCCGTGGCGGCACAGCCAGATCAACCGCGAGGGCCGCAGCCTGGGGCCGTTCCATTGGAACGGCGACACCGCCGCGCAATTCCGCGAAGAGATGGTGCTGCCGCTCTTCGACCAGTATCTGAAGGAGGGGCCGCCGGCGAACCTGCCCGCGGCCGCGATCTACAACACCGGGCTGAACCGTTGGGAGCGCTTCGCCGACTGGCCGCTCGCCTGTGAGGCTGGGTGCGCCGGCTCGCTCACGCCCTTGTACCTGCAGGCTAACGGCGGGCTGGGCTTCGAGCGCGCGGGCGCGGGAAGCGACAGCTATGCGGCCGATCCCGCCAAGCCGGTGCCGCATCTGCCCCGGCCGGTGAACTTCAACGATGGACGCTGGGGCGACTGGCTGGTTCACGACCAGCGGTTCGCCGACGGCCGCCCCGACGTGATGACCTATCGGACGCCGGTGCTGACGGAGGCGGTGCGTGTGGCGGGCGCGCCGATCGCGGACATCTGGGCCAAGACGACGGGCACCGACGGCGACTTCGTGGTCAAGCTGATCGACGTCTATCCGGCCGAGAATGCGACGGACCCGAAGATGGGCGGCTATCAGCTGGCGGTCAGCATGGACATCTTCCGCGGCCGCTATCGCACGGACTTCGCCCGGCCCTCCCCCATCCCCGCTGGTCAGGCGCAAAGATATCGCTTTCGCCTGCCGACAGTGAACCACGTCTTCAAGCCGGGGCACCGCATCATGGTGCAGGTCCAGTCGAGCCTGTTCCCGCTCTATGATCGAAATCCTCAGACCTACGTGCCCAACATCTTCTTCGCCAAACCAAGCGACTACAAGGCCCAGACGGTGACGTTGTTGCGGGGCGGCACGGAGGCCAGCGCGGTCATGCTGCCGATGGTGAGATAACCCCTCTCCCGGCGGGAGAGGGGCAAGCCTGCGCAGCAGGCGCGGGGTGAGGGTGAGCGCGAGACCTCTCGTCGCCCTCACCCTTCCGCCGCGTGCGGCGGCTCCCCCCCTCCTTCTCCCGATGGGAGTTGGGGCCTACCGCACCATCGCGACGATCCCGGCGATGACCGCGGCGGTTTCCTGCGGGTCGCGGACGCGGACGGTGTCGAGACCCATGGTCTTGGCCGGATAATCGTTCCCGCCGGGGAAGATGGCGTCACCCATGAACAGGAACGCATCGAGCGGGATACCCGAGACTTCGGACAGCTTGCGCAGCCCATAGGCCTTGTCGACGCCTTCGCGCGTCACGTCGATCGAGGTCGCCCCGCCCATGTTGATCGACAGGCCGGGCAGGCGTTGCCGGAGGTCGGCCTGGATCACCCGGCGCTTGGCGAAATCGGGATCCCAATGCTCCTTCGCCTCGAGCGGGGCCTGTTGACCGAGCGCGGAGAAGGTGATCTGGCTTCCGCGATCCTCCACCCGCTCGCCCCAGGTCTGCTCGGGGACAAAGCCGGTCGCGGCCAGCGACTCGTCGAACGCGGTCAGGATCCTGTCGCGCAGCTCGGGCTCGAACAGCTCGGCATAGACGGCCGACCAGGCGCCATCGCGATGGGTGTAGAGTTTCGTGCCCGTGGTCGGCTGCAGCCAAAGCCGCGACAGGTCCGAGCGGGCTGGCAGACGGCTCGCGACCTGCTTCTCGAACTGCGGCCAGTCGCCTCCCGAGATCACGGCGACGTCGGCGACGGCCAGCAGATCGGCCAGCGCCTCGCCCATGAACGGCTCGAGCGGCTGCTTGGATGCGGCCAGGGTGTTGTCGAGGTCGAACGCTACAAGCTTCTTCACGTGGGAAATCTCCGGATGAGCGGGCACGAGGTTACTGCGGCATCTCCACATGCCCGCCGAAGCCGAAGCGCATCGCCGAAAGCACCTGGTCGCCGAAGGTATGCTCCACCCGGCTTCGGTAGCGCGCATAGAGCGCAGCCGACAGCACGTTCACCGGCACCGCCTCCTCCATCGCCGCCTCGATCGTCCAGCGCCCCTCGCCCGAGTCCGCGACGCGCCCGGAGAAGTGGGAGAGGGATTGGTCCTTCGCCAAAGCGGAGGCGGTCAGGTCGAGCAACCAGGACGAGATCACCGAACCGCGCCGCCACACCTCTGCGATATCGGTCAGGTTGAGGTCGTAGCGCTCGTCCTCCGGCAGCTTGTCCGAGCTCTTGCTCTTGAGGATGTCGAATCCCTCGGCATAGGCCTGCATCAGGCCATATTCGATGCCGTTATGGACCATCTTCACGAAATGTCCGGCGCCCGCCGGGCCGGCATGGATGTACCCCTTCTCGGCGTGCCAATCCTCGCCCTCCAGCTCCAGGCGACGCGGCGTGCGAGGAATCGTGCCACGGCCGGGCGCCAAGCAGTCGAAGATGGGGTCAAGCCGCGCCACCGCCTCGCGCTCGCCCCCGATCATCATGCAATAGCCCCGCTCCAGCCCCCAGACGCCGCCCGAGGTGCCGACATCGACATAGTGGATGCCACGGCCTGACAGCACCTTGGCGCGCCGGATGTCGTCCTTGTAGAAGCTGTTGCCGCCGTCGATGATGATGGACCCCGGTGCGCAGAGCTCGGCGAGCGCCGCGATGGTCTGCTCGGTCGGATCGCCGGCCGGCAGCATCACCCAGACGATCGGCGTATCGCCGAGCCTGGCCGGTAGTTCCTCAAGCGCGCCGACCGTCTCGGCCCCGTCCTTCGCCAGCGCCGCGGCGGCGTCGACCCCGCGATCGTAGCCGACCACCTGGTGACCACCACGCATCAACCTGCGCGCGATGTTTGCGCCCATGCGGCCAAGGCCGACCATGCCGAGTTTCATGCCTGTCCTTTCGTCATCCCGGCCTGGCGCGGGGATCCACCCCTGCACCAGGCATGTCGCTCAATGATCGAGGTCGGCGCTCGCCTCACGGCGGCTGCCGGCACGAGGCCGGCATGACGGATCATGCTGACGCAGGCTGCTTCTTCGCGAGCGCGCCGAGCAGGTCGTCGAACGCCTTCACGAACGAGGCGACCCCTTCCTTCACCAGGTCCTGCGTGACGCCGTTCAGGTCGAGTCCGAGCCGCTCCGCCTCGGCCAGCACGCGGCGCGCGCCCTCCACGTCCTCCGTCAGCGTCTGGCGCACCGTGCCCTGGGTCCGGAACGCCTCCAGCGTCTTGGGCGGCATGGTGTTGACCGTGTCGGGGCCGATCAGCGTGTCGACATACAGCGTCTCGGGGTACGCCGGGTCCTTCACCCCCGTCGACGCCCAGAGCAGCCGCTGCGGCTTCGCCCCCTTCGCGGCGAGCATCTGCCAGCGCGGCGAGTCCACGAACTGCTGCCACCAGGCATAGGCGAGCTTGGCGTTCGCGATCGCAATCTTGCCGCGCAGCGCCCTGGCCTCGTCCGTGCCGAGCGCGTCGATCTTCTTGTCGATGCTGGCGTCGATGCGGCTCACGAAGAAGCTCGCGACCGAGGCCACCCGGTCGATCGGCTGGCCCTGTTTCAACCGCTCCTCCAGCCCCGTCGCATGCGCTTCGGCCACGCGCTGGTAGGACTCTTGCGAGAAGAGCAGGGTCACATTGACGTTGATCCCGGCCGCGATCGTCGCCGCGATGGCGGGGACGCCGGCGGGAGTGCCGGGGATCTTGATCATCAGGTTGGGGCGATCGACCAGCCGCCACAGCTTCTGCGCCTCGGCGATCGTCGCGTCCGTGTCCTCGGCGATATAGGGCGAGACCTCCAGGCTGACATAGCCGTCCGCCCCGTCGAGGCGGTCATACACCGGGCGCAGCGTGTCGGCCGCGGCCTGAATGTCCTCGATCGCCTGCGCCTCGTAGCGGTCGATGGTGGCGGCGTCCGGGTTCGCGGCGTCGAAACGAGCAAGGCTCGCGTCATACGCATCGCCATAGCCCATCGCTTTTTCGAAGATGGCGGGGTTGGAGGTGACGCCGGTCAGCGAATCCTCCTCGACCATCTTCTTCAGTCCGCCGCTGTCCAGAAACTTGCGGTCGAGATTGTCGAGCCACACCGCCGTCCCGGCCGCGCTCAGATCGTTCAGGCGTCCCACGTCGCACTCCCTTCGTCACCGGCCTTGTGCCGGGGTCCACCCATGCACCAGGCTCAACGCTAAACTATCCAGGTCCGGACTCGGACCACGGTGGATGCCGGCACGAGGTCGGCATGACGATCAGATCAACTCCTTCGCCGTCTTCACGATGTTGTCGACCGTGAAGCCGTACTTGTCCTGCAGCTTGGCGATCGGGGCGGAAGCGCCGAAGGTCGACATGGCGATCGTCCGCCCCCTTCGCCCCACATAGCGATCCCAGCCGATCGAGCCCGCCATCTCGATCGAGATACGCGCATCCAAGGCGGGCGGCAGCACAGCGTCCCGATAAGTCTGATCCTGCAGCTCGAAGCGATACCAGCTCGGCATGGAGACGACCCGGCTCCGCACACCCTCGGCGACGAGCCGCTCGTGCGCCTTGGCCGCCAGCGCCAGTTCGGACCCGGTGGCGATCAGGACGACCTGCGGGTCTTCGCTGTCGGCCAGCACATATGCGCCCTTCATCAGGCCCTCGGCACCCGCATATCTGCTCCGGTCGAGCGTCGGCAGCGGCTGGCGCGAGAAGATCAGCGCGGTCGGGCGGTCGGCATGCTCCAGCGCCGCGCGCCAGGCCCAGGCGACCTCGTTCGCGTCGCCCGGCCTGATCGTGTCGAGGCCGGGGATGGCGCGCAGGGTGGCGAGGTGCTCGATCGGCTGGTGGGTCGGCCCATCCTCGCCCACCCCGATGGAATCATGGGTGAAGATCCAGATCGCACCCAGCTCCATGATCGCCGACAGCCGGATGGGCGCGCGCATGTAGTCGGCGAAGACCAGGAAGGTGGAGCCATAGGCGCGCAGGTGCGACAGCGCCATGCCGTTCACCACCGAGCCCATGCCGTGCTCGCGCACGCCGAAATGCAGGTTCTGGCCGCCGTAATTGCCCGCCTCGAACGACGCCGCGCCCTTGATGTCGGTCTTGGTGGACGGCGCGAGATCGGCCGAGCCGCCGATCAGCCACGGCGCGCGCTTGGCGATGGCGTTCAGCACCTTGCCACCCGAATCGCGGCTGGCGAGGCCCTTCTCGTCCGCGGGAAAGTCCGGGATGTCCGCGTCCCAGCCCTCGGGCAGCTGGTCGCGCAGCACGGCCTCCAGCTCGCGGCCTAGCTCCGGATGCTCCTGCTTGTAGCGGGCGAGCATCGCGTCCCAATCTTCGCGCAGCCGGCCGCCGCGCCCGGCGACCGCCTGACTGAACCCCTCGCGCACGCCGTCGGGCACCAGGAACTGCGCCTCCTCCGGCCAGCCATAGGCGCGCTTGGTGGCGCGGATCGCGTCTTCGCCGAGCGGCTCGCCATGCGCCTTCTCGCTGCCCGCCTTGGGGCTGCCCCAGCCGATCACCGAGCGCACGACGATGAAGGTCGGCCGATCGTCGCACGCGCGGAACCGCTCCAGCGCCTCCGTCAGCGCGGCCGTGTCGTTGGCGTCGTCGACATGAATGACCTGCCAGCCATAAGCCGCCATGCGCGCGCCAACGTCCTCGTCGAAGGCGAGGTCGGTCGAGCCCTCGATCGAGATCTGGTTGCTGTCGTAGACCCAGCACAGGTTGGAGAGCTTCAGGTGTCCCGCCAGCGACGCCGCCTCGCTCGCGACGCCCTCCATCATGTCGCCATCGCCCGCCAGCACGTACACGTCGTGGTCGAACAGCGGGAAGCCAGGGCGGTTATAGCGGGCCGCCATCCAGCGCTCCGCGATGGCCATGCCGACCGAGTTGCCGCAACCCTGCCCGAGCGGCCCCGTCGTCGTCTCGACGCCGGTGGTGTGGCGGTATTCGGGATGACCGGGCGTCTTTGACGAGAGCTGACGAAACTGGCGGATGTCGTCGAGGCTGACGGCCTCCTTGCCCGTCTTCTCCCCATCGGCGCCGATCTCCTCGATCCCGGCAAGATGGATGAGGGCGTAGAGCAACATGGAGGCATGGCCGACCGACAGCACGAAACGGTCGCGGTTTGGCCAGTCGGGGCGCGAGGGGTCGTAGCGGAGGAACCTGGTCCAGACGGTATGCCCGACCGGCGCCAGCGCCATGGGCGTGCCGGGATGGCCGCTGTTCGCGGCCTGCACCGCGTCCATGGCGAGGGTCCGGATCGTGTCGATCTGGAGGCGCTCGGGGCTGCCGTCTTCGCGGACGGAACTGTCCGCCACGGCACTGGGGGCGTCGGCCATCATTCCCTCGCTCTTGCACCCTGCCAAACGCGGCAGCGGCGTCGCGGTTGCCCCTACTCGCCCCGTTCCAGCCTCGCAACGACGCCGCCGTCGGCAATGTACGCGGCCGAAACCTCGGTCAGGAACAGGCCGTGGCCGACCACGCCCGGAATGGCCTGCAGCTCTGCGGCGAAGCGCTCGGGATCGCTTGCGTCCCAGCCGGTCAGGTCGGCGACGAGATTGCCGTTATCGGTGCGGTATTCGCCCGCGCCGCGCGCCTCGACCGCATGCGCGAGCTGCGCGAGCCGGGCGAAGACGAAGGCGCGCGCGAAGGGCAGCACCTCGACGGGCAGTTTGGCCGCGCCAAGCCGCGTCACGCGCTTGGAGACGTCCGCGATGACCAGCATCCGCGCGGACGCGGCGGCCACCGCCTTTTCCCGCAGCATCGCCCCGCCCGCCCCCTTCACCGCGACGAGCCCCGCATCGATCTCGTCCGCCCCGTCGATCGTGAGGTCGACGGCGGCGGTGTCGGCGAAGTCGAGCACGGGGATGCCGAGCCCGGTCGCCTGCTCGGCGCTGGCGACGGAGGTGGCGACGGCGCGGATGCGGAGGCCTTCGGCCATCCGGCGGCCCAGCGCGGCAATGGCGTAGGCCGCGGTCGAGCCCGTGCCCAACCCCACCAGCATCCCGCTCTCCACTTCGCCCGCCGCCGCCTCGGCCGCCGCGCGCTTGTCCGCATCGCTCATGACCAAGGTTGCTAGCAGAGGCCCACGCCGCGCGCAGCCCCGCCGATTTACGACAGAGGCTATGGCGCATCCTGCCCGTGTAAGGCATGGGCGAGCGGGGTCGGGCAAAGGCGAGCCGTCACAATCGATGCAGTCTCGGAACAGATCGTTGGCCGCGCTTGTCCTGTTCGCCGCCGCTGCTGCGTGCGGGAGCGGCTCTGAGCCGTCCGGCGCGGGCGGTCGTGGCGGCGGCCCGTCGGGTCCGCCGGAGGTGGGCTACGTCGTCGTCCAGCCGACCAGCTCCCCGATCCTGACGGAGCTGCCCGGCCGCGCGGCGGCTTATGAGAGCTCGGACGTCCGCCCTCAGGTTACGGGGTTGATCAAGCGCCGTCTTTTCGAGGAGGGCGCTCAGGTCCGCGCCGGACAGCCCCTCTACGAGATCGATCCCTCCCTGTTCCGCGCGGCGGTGAACCAGGCGCAGGCCAATCTATCCAGCGCGCAAGCGACCGCGGAGGCGGCGCGCATCCAGGCGCAGCGTCTCGCGCCGCTCGCGCGCATCGAGGCGGTGTCGAAGCAGGAATACACGAACGCGGTCGCGCAGGCGCGCCAGGGCGGCGCGCAGATCGCGCAGACGCGGGCGGCGCTGGAGACCGCGCGCATCAACCTGCGCTTCACGCGCGTGCCCGCGCCGATCTCCGGCCGGATCGGGCGCTCGCTGTTCACGGTGGGCGCGCTGGTGCAGGCGAACCAGGCCGAGCCGTTGGCGCAGATTCAGCGGCTCGACCCGATGTTCGTGGACATCCAGCAAGCTGCCGCCGACCTGCTGACGCTCAGGCGGCAGCTCGCGACCGGCGGCGTTCTGCCGACCCGTGCCGAGGTGCGGCTGACGCTGCCCGACGGCTCCGTCTATCCGCAGGCGGGCTCGGTCGAGTTCGCGGAAGCCGTCGTCGGCATAGAGACAGGCACGGTGACGCTGCGCGCCCGCTTCCCCAATCCGCAGGGCCTGCTCCTCCCCGGCATGGTCGTGCGCGCGCGCTTCGCCCAGGCGGTCGCCGCGGACGTCTATCTGGTCCCGCAGCCGGCGATCAGCCGCGATCCGAAGGGCAACGCCATGCTCTGGGTGGTCGGTCCAGGCGATCGCGCGGTCCAGCGCACCGTCCGGGCCGACCGGACCCAAGGGCCATATTGGGTCGTCACCGAAGGGCTGCGGCCCGGCGACCGGGTGATCACGCAGGGCTTGGGCCGCGTTCAGCAGGCGGCTTCGCGCGGCGGACCCGCCGGCGCCCGCGGAGGCGGCGGCCAGGGTGTGCAGGTCCGCCCGGTGCCGGCCGACATTCCGCAGCGCGTCCAGGCGCCGCCGGCGGGGGCAGGTAGCGGCGGCCGAGGCTCAGGCCGCTGAGCCGATGATCAGTCGAATCTTCATTGATCGCCCGATCTTTGCGTGGGTGATCGCGATCATCATCATGCTGGCGGGACTGGGCGCGATCCAGGTGCTGCCGATCGCGCAATATCCCGACGTGGCGCCGCCGCAGGTGAACATCCGCGCGAACTTTCCCGGCGCGTCCGCCGAAACGCTGGAGACCAGCGTCACCCAGGTGATCGAGCAACAGCTGACCGGGATTGACGGGCTGATCTATTTCACCTCGTCCTCCTCGTCGCGGGGGCAGGTCACGATCTCGGCCACCTTCGAGAAAGGCACCGACCCCGACATCGCGCAGGTGCAGGTGCAGAACCGGGTGCAGCAGGCGATCAGCCGCCTGCCACAGCAGGTGCAGCAGCAGGGCCTGACGGTCACCAAGTCGAACCCCGACTTCCTGATGATCGTCGGCGTCTATGACGAGACGGACCGCCTGACCAACGGCGACGTGTCGGATTACCTCGTCACCAACCTGCAGGACCCGCTGGGCCGCATTCCGGGCGTCGGCGAAACCAACGTGTTCGGGTCGCAATATGCGATGCGGATCTGGCTCGACCCGGCCAAGCTCGTCGGCTTCCAGCTCGTGCCTGGCGACATCGTCAACGCCATCCAGAACCAGAACACCGAGGTCGCAGCCGGCGAGATCGGCGGGCAGCCCCAGCCCGACACGCAGCTGCTCAACGCCACCGTCACCGCCCAGTCGCGCCTCCAGACCGCCGAGCAGTTCCGCGCGATCGTGTTGAAGCAGCAGACCAGCGGCGCGACGGTGACGCTGGGCGACGTCGCGCGGGTCGAGCTGGGGATGGAGAACTACAACCCGCGCAGCCGGATCAACGGCCACCCCGGCGCGGGCCTGGCGATCAACCTCGCCCCCGGCGCGGACGCGCTGAAGACGGCCGAGCTCGTCAAGGCCTTCGTGGAGACCGCGGCGAAAAGCTTCCCGCCGGGGCTGAAGGTCTCCTACGCCAACGACACCACCGCCTTCATCAAGCTATCGATCGAAGAGGTGGTGGAGACGCTGATCGAGGCGATCATCCTGGTCGTCATCGTCATGTTCGTCTTCCTGCAGAGCTGGCGCGCCACCCTGATCCCGGCGCTTGCGGTGCCCGTGGTGCTGCTCGGCACCTTCGCCGTGTTCGCGCTCGCGGGCTTCTCCATCAACACGCTCACCCTGTTCGGGCTGGTGCTGGCTATCGGCCTGCTCGTCGACGACGCCATCGTCGTGGTCGAGAATGTCGAGCGCCTGCTCGAGGAGAACCCGGACATGTCGCCGCGCGAGGCGACGATCCGGTCGATGGACGAGATCACCGTCGCGCTGATCGCCATCGCGCTGGTGCTGTCGGCGGTGTTCCTGCCGATGGCGTTCTTCGGTGGGTCCACGGGCGTCATCTATCGCCAGTTCTCGATCACCATCATCTCGGCGATGGTGCTGTCGGTCGTAGTGGCCTTGGTGCTCAGCCCGGCGCTGACCTCCACCCTCCTCAAGCGGAAGGAAGAGGATGAGGGCGGCTGGGCGGCACGCCGCTTTCCGCGCGTCGCCGGCTATTTCCGGCGTGCTGGCGATCGGTTCAATCGCACCTTCGAGCGCGGCGTCGAGCGCTACACCGCCGCCGTCCGGGCCACGGTGGACCGCAAATGGCTGTTCTTGCTGATCTATGCGGGCGTGGTCGCGTTGTTGGCGGTCCTGTTCCTCCGCCTGCCCTCCGGCTTCCTGCCGACCGAGGACCAGGGCGCGGCGAGCGTCCAGTTCCGCCTGCCCGCCGGTGCGACGCAGGGCCGGACCTATGAGGTCCAGGAGCGCGTGCAGGACTATTTCCTGCGGCAGGAGGGCAAGAACGTCGCCGTCATGTTCACCGTCTCCGGCGGCGGCGGCAGCGCGGCGGTCGGGCAGAATACGGGTCAGGGCTTCGTCAACTTCGCACCCTGGGAAGAGCGCAAGGGCGAGGAGAATGGCGCCGACGCGATCACCCGGCGGGCCAGCGCGGCGCTGCGCGGCCTGCGCGACGCGGAGGTGTTCGCCCTCGTCCCAGGCGCGATCCGGGGCCTGGGCCAGACCAACGGCTTCACCATGGAGCTCCAGAACACCGGCGGCCTGTCGCGCGCCGAGTTTGCTGCCGCGCGCGACCGGCTGCTCGCCGCCGCCAACGCCGATCCGACGCTCGCCGCCGTCCGCTTGTCCGAGCTGCCCGACATCGCCACGCTGAAGCTCGACATCGATCAGGGCAGGCTGGCGGCGCTCGGGCTGAGCCAGGCCGACGTCAACAACACGCTCTCGATCGCCTGGGGCGGTCGGTACGTGAACGACTTCGTCGACCGCGGACGGGTGAAGCGGGTCTTCGTCCAGGGCGATGCGCCCTATCGCGCGACGCCGGAGAGCATCGGCCAGTGGTTCGTGCGCGGCGCGAACGGCCAGATGGCGCCCTTCTCCGCCTTTGCGCGGGTGAGCTGGGCGCAGGCGCCGACCACGCTGTCGCGTTTCTCCGGCATCCCGTCGTTCGAGTTCCAGGGTCAGGCCGCGCCGGGCTATTCCTCCGGCGAAGCGATGAACCGGATCGCGCAGCTCGCCGCCGAGATCCCAGGCACCTCCGTCGCCTGGGCGGGGCTCTCCTATCAGGAGCGGCTGTCGGCCGGCCAGGCTCCAATGCTCTACGCCCTTTCGCTGCTCGTCGTCTTCCTGTGCCTGGCGGCGCTGTACGAGAGCTGGTCGATCCCGCTCGCGGTGCTGCTCGTCATCCCGCTGGGCCTGGTCGGCGCGGTGTTCGCGGTGACGCTGAGGGGCCTGCAGAACGACGTGTACTTGCAGATCGGGCTGCTCACGACCATGGGCCTGGCGGCGAAGAATGCGATCCTGATGATCGAGTTTGCCGAACAGGCCGAGCGCAAGGGCGCGCGTGTGATCGACGCGGCGCTGGAAGCGGCGCGGCTGCGGCTGCGGCCGATCCTGATGACCAGCTTCGCCTTCATCTTCGGCGTGCTGCCGCTGGCCATCTCGACAGGCGCGGGCGCGAACGCACGCATCGCGATCGGCACCTCGGTGATCGGCGGGATGCTGACCGCGACGATCCTCGCCATCTTCTACATCCCGCTCTTCTTCGTGCTGGTCCGCCGCACCGTCCGCGACGGCATCGCCAGGCTGCGTGGCCGTCCCACCGGCCACCAGCCGCGCCCGCAGGGCGAGCCCGCGTGAGGCGCGCTGCCGCGTTGCTGCCGCTGGCGCTCGCCGCCTGCTCGATGGCGCCCAGATATGTGCGACCGGAGCTTCCCGTCCCACCCTCCTGGCCGGTCGGCGACGCCTATCTGCGCCAGGCCGAGGCGGCGTTGCCCGCGGTCACCTATCCGCAGGTGTTCCGCGATCCCCGCCTGCAGCAGGTGATCGCGCGGGCGCTGGCCAACAACCGCGACCTGCGGATCGCGGTCGCCAATATCGAGCAGGCCCGCGCCCTGTACCGCGTCCAGCGCGCGGCGCAGCTCCCCCAGATCGACGCGAACCAGCGCACGCAGCGCCAGGGCGGCAGCCAGCAGGGCGCGTTCGGCGGCTTCAGCCAGGCGAACATCAGCGTGTCGGCGTTCGAGCTGGACCTGTTCGGGCGCGTCGCCTCGCTGACCGGGGCCGCGCTCAACCGCTTCTTCGCGCAAGAGGCCGCTGCACGGGCGACCCGGCTGACGCTGGTCGGCGACGTGGCCGAGGCATGGCTGACCTATGCCGCCGACCGCTCGCTCCTCCGCGTGGCGGAGGACACCGCGCGCATCGCCCAGCGGAGCGTCGAGCTGACCCGCGCCAGGCTCGAGGGCGGGGTCGCGCCGCGCACCGACCTGACCCAGGCGCAGCAGCTCCTCGCCACCGCGCAGGTCCAGCTCGCGCAGCAGCGCACGCTGGTGGCGCAGGACGTGAACGCGCTCCAGCTCCTGGTCGGCGCGCCCGTCGACCCGGCGCTGCTGCCAGGCTCGATCGAGGAGGCGACGGCGACGCTGGCGACCCTGCCCGCCGGGCTCGACAGCGCGGTGCTGCTGCGCCGCCCGGACGTGGTCCAGGCCGAATACGCCCTGCGCGCCGCCAATGCGGAGATCGGCGCGGCCCGCGCGGCGCTGTTCCCTCGCATCTCGCTGACGGGCCTGCTCGGCTTTGCGAGCCGGTCGCTGACCGGCCTGTTCTCGGGCGACGCCTTCACCTGGACCGTGGGGGACACGGTGAACTACCCGATCTTCAGGGCAGGCGCGGGCCGGGCCAATGTGCGCGCGACCGAAGCCCAGCGGGATGCGGCGCTCGCCACCTATGAGCGCGCGATCCAGGCGGCGTTTCGCGAGGTGTCGGACGCGCTTGCGCGCCAAGGCACGATCGCCGAGCAGTTGCAGGCCAGCCGATTGCTCGCGAGCGCGACCGCCGAGACGCTCCGCCTGAACGACGCGCGCTATCGCGGCGGGATCGACGCTTTCCTGACCGTGCTCGACGCGCAGCGCTCGCAGCTCCAGGCGCAGCAGACGCTGGTCAACACCGAGCTCCAGGCCGGCGTGAACCGGGTGTCCCTCTATCGGGCGCTCGGCGGCGATGCGACGCTGACCGCGCCCCCGACCGGCCCTTGACGGTTCGCCATGCTGCGTCGATGCTGCGCAGCATGGCGACCAACCCTGCCGACTTCTTCCGGTCCATGCTGGGCGAATGGGAGAAGATGACGAACAGTGTCGGCGGCGACTTCCTGAAGTCGGAGGACTGGTCGCGCGCGATGAACGTCGGCACGTCGGCGCATGTGCAGGCGCAGGGCGCGATGAAGGACGCGATGGGCAAGGCGCTCGCCGCAGCCAACATGCCCAGCCGCGCGGAGTTCGAGGACCTGTCCGCCCGGATCGGCCGGATGGAGGCGCAGCTCGCCCGGATCGAGGCCGCGGTGACCGGCGGATCGGACACGGGCCGGCCCAAGCCGACGCGCAACCGGAAGCCGCCGGAGCCATCCTGACACCGATCACCCTCTCCCCTCCCACCCGCTGCGCGGGCGGGCCCCTCCCCTCTCCCGACGGGAGAGGGGCTAGTCGCGTGAGCGCCGCGGGGTGAGGGTGATCCCGTTTTCCCCGGGCCGCGCTTAGATCAGATGGCGACCGCGCCCGATCCCTTCGCCCCCGAGCTGTTCACGGCGGCCGCGGCCGAGTTCGACCGGGCGCTCAAGCGCAATCTGAAGGGGCTCGACTACTTCACCACCGCCGGCCCGCAGCTCGGCGCCAGTCCCAAGGACGTGCTGGTCGCGCGCGGCACGATGCGGCTCTATCATTACCGGCCGCGCGTCGACGACGTGTACCGCGTACCGCTGCTGCTGGTGATGGCCACGACCAACCGCGGCTATATCTTCGACATGGTGCCGGGCCAGAGCCTGGTCGAGTATCTCCAGCTCGCCGGCTTCGACGTGTTCATGCTCGACTGGGAGGCGCCCCGCCCCGACGAGCGGACGCTCAGGCTCGAAGACTATGTGCTCGACTTCCTGCCGAGCGCGGTCGCCCGAGTAGAGGCGGAGACGGGCGAGCCCGACCTGACGGTGGTAGGCTATTGCTTTGGCGGCGTGCTGTCGCTGCTCTGGGCCGCGCTGGAGGGGGAGCGCGCGGGGCTGAAGAACCTCGTCACCTTCACCACGCCGATCGACTTCTCCCGCATGGAGATGTTCCAGGCCTGGTCTGACCGCCGCTTCTTCGACGTGGACCGGCTGGTCGACACGCTCGGCAACTGCCCGGGCGACTACCTCTATACCGCCTTCGACATGCTGCGCCCGGGCGCGCGGGTCGCGGGGCAGGTCCGGCTCGTCGATCAGCTCCATGACGACGAGTTCGTGAAGTCGTTCCGGATGTTCGATCGCTGGGCGAGCGACATGCTGCCGCTGGCGGGCGAGTATTTCCGGGAGACCACCAAGGCGCTGATGTGGGACAACCGGCTGGTGAAGGGCACGATGGCGGTCGCAGGCCGGCCGGTCAATCTTGGCCACATCACCGTGCCTTTCCTGCATGTCGCCGCGCTCCACGACCACATCGTGCCGACCGCCGCGTCCGCGCCGCTGCTCGGGATGATCGGCGCGACCGACAAGGACGAGGTCGTGCTGAAGGGCGGTCACGTCAGCCTGGTCGCGGGCGGCAACGCCATCCGGCGGCTGTGGCCCAAGCTCGTCCAATGGCTGGCCCCGAGGAGTTTATGAGCCACAGCATCCGCCGGTTCCAGCCCGCCGATCGGGACAAGATGACCGCGTTCGCGGCGACGCTGCCAGAGCATGACCTGCTGTTCCTCGGCCGCGACCTCAACCATCCGCGGGTGATCGAGGCGTGGCTGCAAGCGATCGCGGATGGCTGGATCGACAGCCTGATCGCGACCGATCCCGACGCCCCCGGCGAGCCGGTGCTGGCGACGGCGGCGCTGGTGCGCGACCCGCTGGGCTGGAGCGCGCATGTCGGCGAGGTGCGGCTGCTGGTCAGCCCCGAGCGCCGCGGCGCGGGACTTGGGCGCGATCTCCTGGAGGCGATCTTCGGGATCGCGCGCGGGCATGGGCTGGAGAAGCTGTCGGCGCGGATGACGTCGGACCAGGGCGACGCCATCGCCCTGTTCGAAAGCCTGGGCTTCCGCGCGGAGGCGTTGCTACGCGACCAGGTGAAGGGGCGCGACGGTCGCGCGCATGATCTCGCGATCCTGAGCCTGGACCCCAAGCGGGCCGCGACCCGGCGGCAAGCCTTCGGCGTGGAGGAAACTTAATGCCGATCAACGGGTTGTGGATCGAAACCCAAGGAGATTTTCTAGCATGGCGTCCATCGCCTTGACTGCGGCGCCGCGTGAGGTCCGCCCCCCGTCTGCCTTTCTGGCGCTGACCGAGCTGCCGCGCGCGATCGCCGAATGGGGCTCGCTCGCCATGTCGGCGAGCACGCTGCTCGCCACCGCGCCGCGCGGCGACGGGCATCCGGTGCTGGTCCTGCCCGGCTTCATGACCACCGACACCTCGACCCGGGTACTCCGCCGTTTCCTGCGGATGCTCGGCTATGACGCGCATAGCTGGAACCTGGGCCGCAACCTGGGTCCGCGCGCGATCGGGCGGGACGGCGAGCAGCTGGTCGAGCGGCTGCGGGAGATCCACGAGGCGACGGGGCAGAAGGTGTCGCTGGTCGGCTGGTCGCTGGGCGGCGTCATGGCCCGCCTGCTCGCGCGCAAGGCGCCAGACGCGGTGCGTCAGGTGATCACGTTGGGCTCACCCTTTCGGGGCAGCCCCAGGGCGACCAATGTCTGGCGGCTCTACGAGCTGATGAGCGGCGGCAGCATCGAGGATCCGCACACCCAGCGTCAGCTCGCCGAGGTCGCGGCGCGGCCCGGCGTGCCCTGCACCGCGATCTACTCCAAGGGCGACGGCGTAGTCGCATGGCAGAACTGCCGCGAGGAGGAGACCGCGACGTCCGAGAACATCGAGGTCCATGGCTCGCACTGTGGCCTGGGCGTGAACCCGAGCGTGCTCTACGCGGTCGCCGACCGGCTGGCGCAGAAGCCGGGCCAGTGGCGCCGGTTCGATGCAGGCCTGAAGAGCTGGATGTATCCGAAGTCGTAGGTCGTTCGTCACCCCGGCCCGACGCCGGGGGAAGCGGTTGCCTATTCGCCGCCGGTCCTCGGACCCGAGCCGCCCTGCCCCGCGCCGCGCATCGCCCCGATGGCGTCGCGGCCGAAGCGGGCGATCAGCTCGCCGATCTCGCGCGCCTGCGCCACCGACCGGCTGCTCTGCTCGCGCAGATAATCGGCCTGGACCTGCATCACGGTCTGCAGGTCGCTCGCCTGCGCCGCCTTGCGCATCGCCGCGAACGCCTCGTGCGCGTTGGTCTCGGCCTGATCGATCATCTTGAGGCCGATCGCCTGGTTGTTCTCCATCGCCTTCTGGCCGGTATCGCGGACCGCCTCGCCCGCTTGGCGCATCCGATCCGCCGCGCCCCGGACGAAGTCGCCCGCCCCGCCCGCCTTGCCGTCCTCAGCCATGCTTCATGCTCCTCTTGACGCGCGCCAGCTTGCCGGCGGGCTTGTTGTCGTTGATCTCAACCGGCGGCGCGGCCGCGGGTTGCACGGCGGCGTCGCGCAGCGCCCGGAAGGACGCCCGGAGCGCGTCGGCATAGCCCTGCGGATCGGGCATGGCGTCGCGGCAGGCAGTGAAGGAGATCGCGATGGTCGGACCGTAGCTGTAGATGGTGTTGATCAGCGCCATGCCGTCGAACACGGGTCCGGTGCCGTACATGCCCACCATGCGCGCGCCGGCGAAATAGAGCGGCACTCGGCTGCCCGGCACGTTGGTGACGACACAGTTGAAGGCGGGCGCATGGGCGTTCGCCGCGCCGACGCGGGTATAGAGCCGGGCGGCCAGCCCCGCGAGCGCCGACGGCATCAGCTGGGAATAATCGGTCAGCGTGCGCGCGCCGACCGCGTTGGTCATGGCCTTCGAGTTCACCGCCTCCTGGTGGACGAAGCGGAGTCGCTCGAGCGGGTCCGCGATCTGCGAGCCGAGCCCGACGACCATGGCGGAGACCAGATTGCCGAGCGCCGCCTTTTCGCCATCGGCGCGGACGGAGATGGGCGCCATCGCCGTCAGCGTGTCCTTGGGCAGCTCGCTCTTGCCGGACATGTATTCGCGCAACGCGCCGCCGACGATCGCGAGAATCACGTCGTTGACCGTCGCGTCGGGCACAGCATCCTTGATCGCGCGGATGTCGGACAGGCGGAACGGCACCGCGTCCCATACCCGATGCGCGCAAACCTTGCCGTTGAACCGCGTCTTTGGCGCGGGGCGGGCGTTGCGGATCGACACGTCGCCGGTGCGGACCTGATTGGCGAGCCGGCCCATGCCGGGCAGCGAGCGGCCGATCGTCTCCATCACCCGCATGGGCTGGATCAGGCTGTTGAAGTAGGATCGCGTCAGCAGCTCGGCGACCTTGGGCATGCTCTCCGGCCGCCAGTCGTCAGGCTTGTTCGGCGGGGTCATGGACGCGTCGAGGTCGTGGACCGCGGCCGACATCTCCACGCCGGACATCCCGTCGATCGCTGCGTGATGGACCTTGCTGACCAGCGCGAAGCAGCCGGGGGGCAGGCCCTCGATATTGTCCAGCCCCTCGACGATGGTGAACTCCCAGAGCGGTTTGGTCAGGTCCATGGGCCGCGAATGGAGACGCGCGACCTGGATGCAGAGCTGGCGCCAGTCGCCAGGCTTGGGCAACGCGATGTGGCGGACGTGGAACTCGATATCGAACTCGGGATCCTCGATCCAATAGGGATGGTCGAGATCGAACGGCACGCGCACGAGGCGCTGCCGGAAGGAGCGCGCGCCGCCCAGCCGCTCGCCGATGAAGCGCAGGATATCCTTGAAACGCACAAAGCCGCCCGGCGCGGTCGAGGGATCGTAGATGCCGACCGAGCCGATGTGCATCGGCGTGTGCGGCGTCTCTAGATAGACGAAGGACGCGTCCTGCGCGGACAGCTGCTGCATAGCCCTCTCCTGCCTCGGGCCCGGCCCCCCGAGCTTGCGACTGGTTTAGCCGATCCGAACGGCGGGGCAACATCGGCCGATCATTGGGGAACCTGCCCGGGTCGGCGAGGCGGACGGACCCGTGAAGACCCGCGGGTGATGCCGATCGGGCCGGTCGGCTACGGTTCAGCCGCGATCGGCTACCGATGTGACATCGGACTAGGGATCGAACGATGCGCAAGGCGGTGATCGGGATCGGGATGGCGGCCTTGGCCGGGGCGGCCGCGCCGGCGCTGGCGGAAGGGCCGCCGGGATGGCTGAGGCTGCTCCACTGGATCAGCGGCGACGACGCGACCACCGACGTGCCGGTCGCGATGATGGATCCGCATATGCAGGTGAGCGTGCGCCAGCGTCCCCGGCCGGGCGATCAGGCGCGGGGGGCGGAGATCGTGGCGGCGGCGCGCGCGGTGCTGCGTCGCTATCCGACCGCGGAGGCCGCGCGGCGCGCGGGTTACCGCCCGTTCCGCGAGACCGGCCAGATCGGCGAGGAGGTGCACTTCACCAGCCTGGGGCACTCCTATGCCGAAGGGCGGCGGATCGACCACGACCAGCCGGGCTCTCTGTTATTTCGCCGCACTGAGCGTGGGCTGGTCCCCGTCGGCGTCATGTACAGCGCGCCGAACCCGACACGCGCCGCGGACCTGGACGCGCGTGCGCCGCTCAGCGTCGCGACCTGGCACCGGCACGTCAACTATTGCTGGGCGCTGGGCAAGGCGCGTGAGGCGGAGAACGCGGGCCCGCGCTTCGGCTATGCGGGATCGATCGCGGACGAGGCGACCTGCCGGCGCGAGGGCGGCTACTGGCTGCCGCTCGCGTTCGGCTGGATGACGCACGTCTATCCCGACCGGGCGGACCCGTGGGGCGGCGAGGGGATGCGGCCGGAAGAGGGCGGCGGGCACCATGGCGGCGGGCACGCGCATTAGGAACCGCCGGGCAGGTTCCGAAGACCCCGCCCGACAGAGAACGGCCTGATTAGGCGAAGCGCACGCGGGCCTTGGTGCGCGTTTGGCGCCGCAGCATGTGGCCGAGCGCGCCGAAACCGAACAGCATCATCGCCCAGGTCGCAGGCTCGGGCACCGCGCTCGGCTCCGCCTGCTGCGGCGTGATGGCGGTGTCGAAGATCCTGATGAAATCGACAAAGCCCGAGGTCGACTCGCCCGGTCCGAACGCGAAATCGTCGCGGAAGAAGTTCAGCGGCTGAAGGCCGGTGATCGCCGTCTGCGACCCGTTGTTCACGTCGGTGCGCGCATAGATTTCCGTGCCGTCGATGTAGGCGGTGATCAGCCCCGCCGACGTCCGCGACAGCGTCAGCCGCACGGGCGTGCCGGCCGAGAACACCTGGTTCGGCGAGTTGCCGAGCGGGAAGGCGTTGAGGAACCCGTTGTTGTTGTAATAGCCGGAGTCGCTCGCCCGATTGCTGAAATCGATGAGCTTGCGATACCCGCTCACGGTGTCGAGGGTGAAGCCGATGTCGATCGTGTAGTTGGGGAGCGCGCTCAGACCGGTCACCGTCGGGCCGTTGTTCGCCGCGAAGCTGATGCCGGTCGCGCCGAGCACGCCGCCATTGTTGGTGAGCGTCACGGTATTGCCAGCCGCATTCGCGAGCGAGCCGTTCAACTCGAATCCAGCGACCAGGGCCGCGTCGGCCGGCCCGGCCAGCGCGAGCAGGCCGAGCATCATCATCTTGTGCATGTATTTCCCCCAAGGACGGTCCCCGCTTTGCACGGTGGACGGCCCGGCCCCTAGCAGGTCGAGGATAGGAGCGCATTGGAAAAATCAGCCGTATCGAGCTCGATCGGCGGACTTTCTCTCAGGCTATTTCCCAAAACCGAACACATCCTGATGGAAGCGGCCCGTCTCGATTAGCCCTTCGAGCCAGGCGGAGCCGTGGGCATGCTCGCCGCCCGTTTGCTGCATCCAGATGCGGATGAGCGTGTCGCGCACGGCAGGCGCCATGTAGCGGCCGTCGCCGCACAGGAAGACCTGCGCGCCCTTCTCCAGCGCGGTCCAGACCCGCTCCTGCTCGGCCCAGAGCGCGTCCTGGACGAAGCGCCAGGGGTGCTCGGGCACGGCAGAGAAGGCGAGATAGAGGTCGGCGACGCCGCGATCCCGCCACCCCTCCATCTCCGCGCGGCAGAACCAGTCGTGATCGGGGTGGCGACAGCCGAAGAAGAGGAGCGCCTTCGCCCCGCCCGCTCCTCCCGAAGTCCGGGCCTTCTGCTCCTGCAGGAAGCCGCGGAGCGGCGCGAACCCGGTGCCAGGGCCGATCAGGATCATCGGCGTGGCCGGGTCGGCGGGCGGCGCGAAGGGCGGATTGGGCCGGCGGACATAGCCGAACAGCGTCTCGCCAGGTCGAAGCGACGCCATGTAGGACGACGCGAAGCCGCGATGTTCGCCCAGTCCCGACCAGGCCGGTGCCTGCGTCGTGCCGACGATCAGGTCGGCGACCTCCGGCGACACGCTGGGCGAGGACGCGATCGAGTAGAAGCGCGGCGCGATCGGCGCGGACAGCTCGACCAGCTGATCGAGCGTCAGCTCGGCGGCGGGCAGGCGGTCGAGCAGGTCGAGCAGCGATAGGCGCTTGGCCGCGACCTCCGCGTCGTAGTGCTCGGCGAGGGCGGCGAGCTTCGCACGCGTGTCGGGGCAGCGGGTGCCGACGACCTGCAACGCGCGGCGGGGCAGCGGGTCGGATAACTCGATGAAGTCGGTCAGGAGCTGACGCACCGTGACCGTCTCGCCCAGCGGCAGGTGACGGAAGCGGTTCCCCTGCCCCTCCACCCGGATCTGCGCCGCGCCGTCCAGATCGAGCCGGGCGAGCGCGCGCTCGACCAGCTCCGGCCGGTTGCGGGCGTAGACGGCGAGATGGTCACCGGTCCGGTACTCCTGCCCGGCGGGGAGCCGCACTCGGATCAGCCGGGTGGACGGCCGCGGCGGCTCCAGCGCGAAGTCCCAAAGCCCGTCGGCGGGGCGAACGAGCTCGTCATTCGCGACGATCGCGAGGCGCTGCGCGTGTTCGGGCAGCGCAGCGGCACGGGTGCCGGCGGTGTCGACCGGAACAAGCGCGAGCCCGCCCTGCGTCGGCTCGCTCGGCGCGGCCTCGCTGCCGAGCGCGCGCCAAAGGTCGCGGACGAAGGCGGCGACGGCGCCGTCGAAGTCGCCCTGCCCGTCCGCCTCGGCGCGCGGCACGAGGCGGGTCGCGCCCGTCGCCTCCAGCGCGGCATCGATGCGCTTTGGGAAGGCCTGGTAGTTGGGCCATTGCGAGTTGCCGACACCCAGCACCGCGAACTTCGCGCCCGACCAGTCAGCGCCCTCGAAATGCCCGGCGTCGAGCGCGCGTTCGGCCTCGACCGCGCTGTCAGGGGCGCGGCCGTTATAGGTGGCGGTGACCATCACGATCACCTTGTCCTCGGGCTCGGCCCCCGAGCGCAGAGAGTCGTCCATCGCCCGGACCACGACCTCGAACCCGTCGACGCGGGCGCGCTCGGCGATCTCCTCCGCGATGTCGCGCGCGGTGCCGAGCGAGGTGCCGTAGAGGACGGCGAAGCGCTTGCCCGTTCCCGACACCGCCGCGACCGGCGCGGCTTCGGCGACGGCCTCGACGGAGGGAGCGGAGAGCCGCTCATGCGATTGCCGGAGGCGCACGCGCATGAAGAAGTTGTCGGGCTTGATCGACAACGTCTCCTTGATCTTGAGGCGATAGCCGTGCGGATCGCTGATCGCGAAGCGGCGCAGGATCATTGCCATCGCGATCTTCGCCTCGACCATCGCGAACTGGCGGCCGATGCAGGCGCGCTCGCCGTTGCCAAAGGGTTTGTAGGCGTGGGGGTGCCGCCTCGCTTCGTTCTCCGGAAGCCAGCGGTCGATGTCGAACTCGTCGGGCCGATCCCAAACCTTCGGACTTCTGTGAAGTCCAGGCGCGAAGACGTTGACTGGGCGGTCCTTGCGGAACCGCCAGGGACCGACCTGTTCGTCCTCGAACGGCGCTAGGCTGAAGGACGGCGCGGTCGGCCAGAGCCTCAGCGACTCCTTTAGGATGCGCTCGATCACCTCCAGGCGCGCGACATGGGCGTAGTCGGGCGCGATGTCGCCCGGCAGTACCCGGTCGACCTCTGCATAGGCCTGCGCCAGGATCGCAGGATTGCGGAGCAAGTAGCTGAACGCGAACGTCAACATGCCGGACGTGGTCTCGTGCCCGGCGATCAGGAAGGTCAGGACCTGGTAGCGAATGTTGAGGTCGTCGAGGCCGGAGCCCGTCTCCGGGTCGACCGCCGTCAGCATCAGGTTCATCAGGTCCTTCGCGGCCGGATCGGGGTGCGCCCGGCGCTCGGCGATGATCCCGTCGACGCGCGCGTTCATCTCTCCGATCGCCGCATCAAACCGCTGCTGGGCGCGCCGGGCGAAAGGCTTCTGAAAGGGCATGCGCGTGATGGTGTTGAGAGACTCGCCCAGCGCGTCACCCAGCGCAACCAGGAAGCTGTCCAGCTCCTCGCGCTCGAAGCTGTTGAAGCGCGTGCCGAACCCCGCGATCGCGATCGAGTCGAGCGTGAGGCGCGTCATGTCGTCGGCAACGTGGACGTCGGCGCCCGCCAGGCGCTCCCACTTGGCGACGAGCTGGTCGCACACCTCGACGATCAGGTCGAAATAGCCGCGCATCGCCCGCTGCGAAAAGGCGGGGAGCAGGATTCGGTGCGCCTTGCCCCAATTGGGCTCGTCGCTGAACGCGGTGAACAGCCCGTCGCCTGCGAACCGCCGCACCACGCGCAGGCCCGGTCCCGGCAACTTGCGGAAGCGCGTCTCGTCGCAGAGCTCGGCGACGACGTCCGGGTCGGTCACGAACAGGCCGACGCGGCTGCCGAAGTTGAGCTTGAAGACCCCGTCCGGGAAGTCGCGCGAGACCCGGAGCAGGTGGCCGACCAGCCCTTCGCGCGCGATCTGGTGCAGGTGACCGACGACGGGCAGCCCCTTGGGGGCGGGGACGTGGGCGGGGGCGGCGGTGGCCATCGATGACTCTCCTTGCCGTCACGCTAGCCGGGCGCGGCTTGGCTGCAAGTCCCCTGACGGGGGAGGATCGCGAGGCTAGTCGGCCGCCGCCGGGGCGTCCTGCGCGGCGGGGCGACGGGTGGTCCAGAGGAGTGCGATGAGCGCGCCCGACAGCATGGCCGACAACCAGAACAGGTCGGTGGTGGCGAGCAGGTAAGACTGGTTGACGAGCTGCCGGTAGACGGCCGCGGTCGCCTGCGCCGCGCTGAGGCCCAACCCTTGCAGCGCCTCGATCGCCGCCAGCACCGGCGGCTCGCGCCCGACGGCTTCGGCCAACCGCGCCTGATGCAGCGCCTCGCGGCGATCCCACAGGGTCGTCGTGATCGACGCCGCGAAGGAGCCGGCGATGATGCGGCTGAAGCTCGACACGCCGCTCGCCGAGGGCAGCTTTTCGGGCGGGATGCGGTCGAGCGAAATGGTGAGCATGCCGAGAAAGAAGCAGCTCATGCCCGCGCCCTGCAGCAGCATGGGGAAGGTGAAGACCCACAGGCTTGCGCTCGTGGTGAACTGCGAGCGTACGAAGTAGGACGCCATGAATGCAAGAAACGCGACGGTCGCGATCAGCCGGTTGTCGACCTTGCCCGACAGCCGCGCGACCAACGGCGTCAGCAGCACCGCGACCATTCCCGACGGCGCGGCCACCAGGCCCGCCAGCGTGGCGGTGTAGCCCATCTGCGTCTGGAGCCAGAGCGGGAAGAGCAGCACGTTGGCGAAGAACACCGCGTGGCCGAGGCAGAAGACCAGGCCGCCGATCGCGAAGTTGCGATTGCGGTAGAGCCGGAGGTCGACCGACGGGTTCGCGTCGGTTAGCTCCCAGATCAGCCAGGCGACGAAGCCGATCGCGGCGACCAGCGCGAGCACGACGATGTGAGTCGCATGGAACCAGTCGGCCGTCTTGCCGAGGTCGAGCATGATCTGGAGCGAGCCGACCCAGACCACCAGCAACGCAAAGCCCACGCCGTCGACCGGCAGCTTGCGCGTGGGCGTTTCCCGGTCCCTCAGCCCCCGCCAGCACACCCCCGCGCAGGCGAGGCCGACGGGAACGTTGATCAGGAAGATCCGGCTCCAGTGGAGGTTATCCGAGATGTATCCGCCGAGCAGCGGCCCCATGATCGGCCCGACGAGCGTCGTCATCGACCAGATGCCGAGCGCCGTCGAGCGCTTGTGCGGCGGAAACACGGAGATGAGCAGCGCCTGGCTGCCCGGCATCATCGGACCCGACACCGCGCCCTGGAGCACGCGGAACGCGACCAGCGAGGAAAGCGACCACGCTACGCCGCACAGGAAGGAGGCGAGCGTGAACAGGAGCACCGACCAGACGAACACGCGGACCACGCCGAACCGGCCCATCAGCCAGCCGGTCAGCGGCACGCTGATCCCCTGTGCGACGGCGAAGGCGGTGACGATCCAGGTCGACTCGTCGGGGGACACGCCGATGTTGCCGGCGATGGTCGGGAGCGAGACGTTGGCGATGGTCGCGTCGAGCACCTGCATGAAGGTGCCGACCGCCAGCGCGAACGCGACGGCCGCGAGCTTCGCCCCGGCAAGTGGGGGTGGCGCAGCGGGGGTCACAGATTCCTCCTCGGCACGGGGAGGAATGGCAGCCTCACGCTCACCGGTTGCTCGCGATGATCTGGGCGATGCGGGCTTCGACCGCGGGGTTGCGGGCGTCGGTGGGTGCGCCCTGATAGGCGGCGCGGGCGGGGGCGGCAAGGCGGGGGCCGGAGCGGTCGGCGGTGTTGACGGTGGCGTCGACCGACAGGCCGACACGAAGCGGATGGGCGCGGAGTTCGCGCGGGTCCAGCGCGATGCGGACGGGCACGCGCTGGACGATCTTGACCCAGTTGCCGCTCGCGTTCTGCGGCGGCAGCAGCGCGAAGGCGGCGCCCGAGCCCGCGCCGATGCCGGCGACGCGGCCATGGTAGACGACCTCGCCGCCATAGACGTCGGCCGTCACGCGCACCGGCTGGCCCAGGCGGATGTCCTTCAGCTGCGTCTCGCGAAAGTTGGCGTCGACCCAGAGCCGCTCCAGTGGCACAATCGTCATCAACGCCGCGCCGGGCGCGACCTGCTGTCCCAGCTGCACCTGCCGCTGCGCGACCACGCCTGCAACAGGCGCCACGAGGCGCATGTGATCGCGCATGATCGCGGCGCGGCGCACGGCGGCGACGGCGGCCAGCACCTGCGGATTGCTGCCGGCGGTCGTGCCTTGGACCGCGGCCTCCCGCTCCGCCTGTCGCGACAGCGCGACGTTCAGCTGGGCGCGCGCGACCTTCACCTGATCGGCGGCATGGGCCAGCTCCTCGCCGGAGATGGCGTCCTGCGCCGCCGCCCCGCGCCGTCGGCGATAGTCGTCCTGGGCGCGGGCGAGCTGGGCGCGGGCGAGCACCACCTCCGCCTCCGCCCCGCCCACCTCCGTGATCGCGCCCCGCGTCGCGCGAACCGCGCGCGCCAGCTCCGCCTCGGCGTGCGCCAGATCCACGTCGGCGGTCGCCGGGTCGAAGTCGATCAGCGGCTGTCCCGCGCGCACCGCCTGGGTGTTGTCGGCGTGGATCGCCGTCACCACCCCCGGATCGCGCGCGGTGATCGCGACCACGTCGCCGCCGACATAGGCGTTGTCGGTCTCCTGCTCGGGCTTGCCGAGCACGAAGGTCATCACCGCCCAGATGATTGCGCTGACGAGCACCACGGCTGCGAGCGCAAGGAGGCCGGTCCGCCGCGCCCGTGGATTGCCGGCGGGAGCGCGTGCGTCGGTCATGGACGGATATCCTGAGGGGTGAAGCCGCCGCCCAGCGCCAGCACGAGCTGGACGCGCGCCTGGGCCGCGGCGGTGGAAAGGTCGGCCCGGGCCTGTTCGGCCTCCAGCAGGCGGACATCGGTGTCGACCAGCCCGAGCTTCGAGTCGAGCCCGGCGCCAACGCGGACCTGGTTCAACCGCGCGGTACGGCGCAGGCCGACCAGCACCGCCTCCTGCTCGCGGGCCTGGGCCTGGACGTTGGCGATCTGCGCCAGCGCGTCGGCGGCCTCGCGCGCGGCGGCGACGACCCGGCCGTTATATTCGGCGATGGCGGCGTCGACACCCGCGACCGCGCCGGCGAGCGCCGCCTTGTTCCGGCCGTTGTCGAAGAGCGGCAGGCTCAGCGCCGGGCCGACCCCGATCGTGCCCGCGTCGAGCGTCAGGAAGTTGCCGAGCCCGACCGCCTGCAGCCCGACCAGCGCGCCCAGGTTGATGTTGGGCAGGAAGGCGCGGCGCGCGACCTGCCGCCCCGCCTCGGCCGCCTCGACGCGGGCACGCGCCGCGACGATATCCGCCCGGCGACCGAGCAGATCGGCGGGCACGCTGGCGGGGACAGGCAGCGCCATGTCCGGCTTCAGCGTCGTCGGCACGATCGCGGCGGCATAGTCGGGGCCGCGTCCGGCGAGTGCGGCCAGCGCGTTGACAGCGAGCGAGCGGGCGCCCTGAGCGCGGGTCAGCGCCTGCTCCGCCTGCGCCAGCAGCGTCTCGGCGGCCGAGTGCTGCACGCCGCTCGCGAGCTGGTTGCGGCGCTGCGCCTCAACCAGCCCGAGCGCCGACCGCCGCGTCGCGATCGTGCGCCGCGCGACCCCCGCCTGTGTCTCCGCCCGGGCAAGGTCGAGATAGGTTTGCACCACCGCCCCCGCGAGCGCCAGGCGCGCCGCCGTCGCGTCGAGCCGGGCGGCGTCGACGACGACACCGGCCTGCACGATGGCGGCACGCTGCCGGCCGAACAGGTCGAAATCGTACCCCAGATTCGCGGCGGCCGTGCCCAGCAGCTGGACCGAGCCGGCGAACGGCGGCGGGATGGTGAAGCGGCCCGACAGGCGCGCCGCCTGGGCCTGGCCGGTCAGGGTGACGTCCGGGCCCCTCTCCGCACCGCGCGCGGCGAACTGCGCCTCCGCCTGCGCGACGCGGGCGAGCGCGGATTGCAGGTCCGGGCTGCCCGCCAGGGCATCCGCCACGATCCGGTCGAGCTGCGGATCGGCGAAGGCGCGCCACCATTCGGGCGCGATCGCGGGCGTGCGCGGACCGGACAGGCCGAGCGCAGCCGGCGCGATCGGCGCGACCGACTGGTGGGTCGCGGGCGCAACGCAGCCGGCGAGCCCGGCGGCGAGCAGGAGCCCGGCGCGCCTCACCCGATCTTCTCCTGCAGCGTGTCGCGGAGGCGCTGCAACACGGCGACCACGGCCGCGACGTCCTCGTCCGCCCAGTCCGCCAGCCAGCGGTTCCATGCCTCGATCACCCGCAGCCGCCCCTGTCGCGCGACCGCCCTGCCCTCCTCGGTCAACTGGAGCTCGACCAAGCGCCGGTCATCGGGCGTGCGCTCGCGCGTCAGCCAGCCCCGCGCGGCGAGCCCGTCGAGCAGCCGCGTCGTCGCGCCTTTGTCGTAAGACAGGTCGCGCGCCAGCGCGGCTGGCGTGGCGCCGCGGCCGAAGTAGATGGACACCAGCGCGTGCCACTGGATGAAGGTAAGCCCCAGCTCCGCCAGAGCCGGTTCGAGTCCGGCCTGGGCAAGCTGATGAACCCGCTTGGCAAGGTACCCGACAGAGGAATCCGGCTGAAAGTCTGCGGCGGAGTAGAAGGGCATCAACGTTGCTTAGGCAAGGGTTGCTTCGGCAAGTCAAGGGCGCGCATCTTCTTCGGTTTTCGGCCGCTAATGCTGTGGGAGAAAGCGACTTTGGAGTTAAGGATTCGCTTACCACGGCGCGCTAGCGTCGGACGCGGAGAGACCGATGCCCGCAGCCGCCCTACGTCCCGTGGAGTTGAACGCCGCCGACCGCCGCCGCGCGGAACGGGAGGCTGTCGTGGTCACCCGCGCCAGCGTCCGAAGCCAGGGCGAAGCGGCCGGAGATGCGGAGCTGCTGGACCTGTCCATCTATGGCTGCAGGCTGAAGGTCGCGGCGACCTACGATCAAGGCGCCCAGCTCTGGTTGCGCCTTGACGGCGGCTGGCCGGTGCGGGCGACCGTCATGTGGGCGGACGCCGAGCGGATCGGCTGTCGCTTCGACGAGCCGATCGCGAACGAGGTCATGCGCCGCTTCACCCGCCTGACGCTGGACCGCTCGCGCGCCATCGCCTGAGCGCGTCGGCATAGGCGATCTCCGCCGCGTCCCGCGCCGCTTCCAATCGCTCGCGCTCCGCCGCGTAGTCGGCGCGGAGCCGACGCCGCCGCTCGGCCAGCTTCGCCTCCTCCGCGGCGAGCGCCCGCTCCTCCTCCCTCTGACGCGCCTCGGCCTCGGCCAGCGCGCGTTCGGCCGCCTCCACCTCGGCGCGGTCCGGGCGTAGCGCCGGGGCGGCTGCGGCCCGGGACTTCGTCTTGGACTTCTTCGGCTGGTCCGGCAGAAGCGCCGCGAGCTGCTCGGCCGCCGAACCCCGCAGCCGGCGGATCACTTCGCCCGGGCGCGCCAGCGGCTCGGCGGTCAGCTCGGGGTCGGTGACGACCTCCGCCACGCCGCGCGCGAACAGGTTCGCGTCGCTGCCCCAGGCCTCGAGCGCCGCCTTCTGGCTCGACGCCGCGACATAGGCGTCGTGGAAGCCGATCGGCGTCCGGAACACCTTGAGCTTGGGCATCAGAGCGCGCGGGCGGCGTCCAGCACCTCCTCGGCATGGCCGGGCACCTTCACCTTGCGCCAGCATTGAACGAGAGTGCCATCGCGCCCGAACAGGAAGGTGGCGCGCTCGATGCCCATATAGGTCTTGCCGTACATCTGCTTCTCGCCCCACACGCCGAATGCGTCGCAGACCGCGCCCGTGTCGTCGCTCGCCAGCCGGACGGTGAGCGCGCGCTTGGCCGCGAACTTCGCGAGCGCGGCGGGCGCATCCTTCGAAACGCCGATCACCTCGACGCCCGCGGCCGAGAACTCGTCGGCGAGCCGGGTGAAGTCCTCCGCCTCCCGCGTGCAGCCGGGCGTGTCGGCCTTGGGGTAGAAGTAGATCACGACCGGCTTGCCCACGAGCGAGTCCAGATCGAGCTTCGTGCCGTCCGCCAACGTTACCGCCGCCTGCGGCAGCGCATCACCCGTTTCCATTCGTCACCTCCCGCCAGAACCGTTCCACCTCTTCGCGCGTGGCGGCGAGCGTGGCAACGACCGCCTCCCAGTCGGCGAGCCCGAGCGCGCGCGCAACAAGCGCCGCCGTGCTGGGATCCGGCGCCTCAGCGTCGGGCGCGACCAGCCGCAGCGTGACCAGCAGCCGGGTCAGCAGATCGTGCGCGGCACGCAACGATGGGAGTGCCAGTCCCGCGCCGATCAGAGCATCGATGGCGTCGCCGAGCTGCGGCGCGAATCCGGTCCGATGGACCAGCTGGACGACGTGGGTCGCGAACTCCAGATCGACGAGCCCGCCGGGCAGCAGCTTGGCGTCGAGCGGTCCTTCAGGAGGCTTGTGCGCGGCCATCTCGGCCCGCATCCGTTTCGCATCGGCGACGATATCGCGCGCCGGGCGATCGCCCGCCAGCACCCGGTCGATGATGGCCTGCACCGCGGCCCGCGCGACCGACGAGCCGAATACCGGCCGGGCGCGGGTCAGCGCCATATGCTCCCAGGTCCAGGCTTCCTCGCGCTGGTAGCGGGCGAAGCTATCGAGGCTGACCACGAGCGGCCCTTGCGCGCCCGAGGGGCGGAGCCGGGTGTCGACAGGATAGAGCGGCCCGGCGGCGGTCGGGACCGACAGGGCGGCCGTGACCCGGCTCGCCAGCCGATTGTAGTAGAGCGTCGCGCCGAGCGGCTTGGCCCCGTCCGACTCCGCCGCGAAGTCGCCGGTGAAGAGGTAGATGAGGTCCAGGTCGGAGGCATGGGTCAGCGCCGCCCCGCCCATCCGGCCGAGCGCCAGGATGAGGAACTCGCTGTCGGCCACCCGCCCATGCGCGCGGGCGAACTCCTCGACCGCGGCGGCAGCCAGGGTCTCGATCGCGGCCTCCGCCACGCGCGCATAGCCGGCGGCTACATCGAGCGGGTCGGCGGCGCCCGCGACAATCTGCGCGCCCAGCGCGAAGCGCCGCTCCCCGACCACACGGCGGACATGGTCGAGGCGCTGGCCGTAGTCGGCCTCTGCTTCCGCCGTCATCGCCGCGACGAGCGCCGGGACTGCACCGACCGGCTCGAACGCGCTCGCGTCGATCAGCCCGTCGAGCAGCGCCGGCCGGCGCGCCAGCTCCTCGGCGAGCGGGGCCGCATGGGTCAAGATCTGGGTGAGCAGGGTCGCCAGCCCCGGCCGCGCTTCCAGCAGACGGAAGATGTTGATCGCGCTCGGCAGCCGCTCGAGCATCGCGTCGAGACGAGCGAAGGCGCGTTCGGGATCGGATGCGGCGGCGAGCGCGGGGACGAGGGTCGGCAGCACCGCCTCTAGCGCCTCCTGCGCCGCGGCCGAGCGCAGCGCAGGGTAGGTCGCCGCGCGCCAGCTCGCCACGCGCCGGGCCGTCGCCTCCCCCACCGCTGCGGCAAGCGCGGCTAGGTCGCCCGGCAGCGCCGCGGTCTCGCCCGCGTCGAGCGCGTCGTAGATGCGCGCCGTCGCCTTCACGTGCGGGCGCAGCAGTGCGAGCAGCGCCGCCCCGTCCTCCAGCCCGTGCAGCCGCGCCACCCCGTCGAGCGCCGCGCCGGACGGCAGCGCATGGGTCTGGCGGTCGTCGACCATCTGGACACGGTGCTCGATCGTGCGGAGCAGCGTGTAGGCTTCTGCCAACGCCTGCGCCTCATCCGCGCTAATCCGGCCGGCGGCGGCGAGCGCGGCGAGCGCGTCGCGCGTGGCCGGCGCGCGCAGGCTCTGATCGCGGCCGCCATGGATGAGCTGATGGACTTGCGCGAAGAACTCGGCCTCGCGGATGCCGCCCCGCCCTCGCTTCAGGTCATAACCAGGGCCGAGCGCCTGACCGGTCGCATAATGGTCGCGGATGCGTCGGCTGAGGCCCCTGATCTCGCCGATCGCGCCAAAATCGAGCGAGCGGCGCCACACGAATGGGCGGACGGCGGACAGGAAATGCCGCCCGAGCTCCAGGTCGCCACTGGCGGCACGGGCGCGAATGAATGCGGCCCGCTCCCAAGGCAGCGCCTGGCTTTCGTAATAGCCGATCGCCGCATCGATCGGCAGCGCGATCGGCGTCACCTCGGGCGACGGGCGCAGCCTGAGGTCGACCCGCAGCACATAGCCCTCGGTGTCGCGGGCCTGAAGCAACTCCACCACACGCTTGGCGATGCGGACGGCAGCGTCCGCCGGCTCCTCGCGCGACTGGCGTGGGAGGGTCGCGGGGTCGTAGATCAGGATGGGGTCGATGTCGGACGAATAGTTGAGCTCGCGCGACCCCTGCTTGCCCAGCGCGATGGCGGCGAAGCCCTGGAACGGCGCATCCGGCGTGCGCTCCGAAATCGCAGCCGCGATCGCCGCGTCGAGCGCGTGGTCGGCGAAGGCGGTCAGCGCCCCCGTGACCGCGGACAGGTCGAGCGCCCCGGCCAGATCGCCGATCGCGAGCGCCAGTGCGAGCCGCCGCCGCTGGCGGCGTAGGCGCACGCCCACTGGCGCGTCGGGGGCGACCGCGTCGAGGTCGAGCGCGAGGCGGTCTGCCTGGAGCTCCGCGGCCAGATCGGGCTCGCGGTCCAGCAACATCGCCAGAAACGGCGCGTACGCCCGCGCGCGCGCGGCCGCTTCGGCCAGGCCGGGATGCTCAACCGTGATGCGCAAGGGCAACACCGGGCGCCGGCCTGACCAGAGGTGTCACAGAATGGAAACCGGAGAGGGGGCGGCTCGTTCTGGACGCATGGCGTCGCTCTACATCTCGAACGCGCAAGCGGGCAACGAGCAGGTCGTCGCGCGTCCGCGCGCCGCCGACGCGCTCGGGGCCGCGTTGCGCGGTGCGTTCGGAGCGCATCGCAACCTGCCGTCGGACCTTGCCCAATTGATGCAGAGGCTCGACCGCGTCCGCTGACGCGGACCGCTCAGCGACCCCGGCTCAGCTCCTCGACGTCGCCCATGATCGTGTCGAGCGCGGTCTTCTCCGGATCCTGCTCGTGCAGGCGGCGCGAGGGCAGCGCGCCCTCGGACAGCAGCGACTCCAGCGCCACGCGCCCCCGGGCGACGCGGCTCTTGATGGTGCCGACGGCGACCTGGCAAATCTCGGCCGCCTCCTCATAGGCGAACCCGCCCGCGCCGACGAGGATCAGCGCCTCGCGCTGCGGCGCCGGCAGGTGCATGAGCGCGCGCTGCATGTCGCCCAGCTCCACATGACGGTCCTGGCTGGCGGGCGCGGCAAGGATGCGGTCGGCGACCAGATCGTCCCACTCCCCCTTGAAGCGCGCGCGGCGCATCTGCGAGAGGTACAGGTTGCGCAGGATGATGAAGGTCCAGGCGCGCATGTTGGTGCCGGCCTGGAACCGCTTGCGGGCCGCCCAGGCCTTGAGCAGCGTCTCCTGCACCAGATCGTCCGCCAGATCGCGGCTGCCTGAAAGCGAACGGCCGAACGCGCGCAGGTGCGGAATGACCTGCGCCAGCTGCTTCTTGAACTCGGGATCGGAGAGCGCGACGTGCTCCGCGGGCGCTTGCGCGCCCGTCAGGTCGTCCTCGCTGCGCGCAGCATCCGTCATATTCCGCAGACTCGACCCCCAAGGCACGTAGTGTGTGGCCGCGGCAAACCAGATGGGAAGCCGCGACGCCGACCGCCAGTGTGCGACCGTCAGCTCGTTACTGGTTTAACGCGTAAGCGAGGATGAAGCCGATGATCACCAGCACCAACCCGGCCACAAGGATGTATCGCACCACCCCGGAGGTGGACGCGCCCCGCGCTTCGGTTGCGTTGAGGTGGACCGGTTCGTTCGGATCAGCCATGACGATACAACCCCTCAGCGTCGTTTTGGGTCCGTAACCGCTTTCAAGCGGCGGCGGGGACCGTGTTCTCGTCGAAGAACAACGCCTGGCTGATCGCCGCCTTGACCGTCGACCGCTGGAACGGCTTGGTGATCAGGAAGGTCGGCTCCGGCCGCTCACCCGTCAGCAGCCGCTCGGGGAAGGCGGTGATGAAGATCACCGGCACCTCGAACTGGGCGAGGATGTCCTTCACCGCGTCGATGCCCGAGCTGTCGTCGGCGAGCTGGATGTCGGCCAGCACCAGGCCGGGGCGGTCCTCCATCGCCAGCGCAACCGCCTCGTCGCGGGTCACCGCCACGCCCGTCACCTCGTGGCCGAGGTCGCGGACGATCGTCTCGATGTCCATCGCGATCATCGGCTCGTCCTCGATGATGAGAACGCGGGCGTGGGTCTGCTTCTCGATCTCGCGCAGCGCCTCGGCCACCAGCGCGTCCACCTCGTCGGGCGTGACCTCGATAAGGTACGCCGCGTCCTCGGGCGTGAAGCCCTCCATGGCGGTGAGCAGCAACGCCTGGCGCGACATCGGCGTGATCCGCGCGAGCCGGGCGCGTGCGACCCCTTCCTGCCCCGAATCCACGTCGCCGACGGACTCGGCGCCAGTCTCGTCGTAATTGGCCGAGTTCCAGATCCCCTGGAAGATACGGTACAGCCCCAGCCGGGGCTCCACGTCGCGCGGGAACTGATCAGGCGCGGCCACGATCGCTTCCAGTGTCGCCCGCACATATTTGTCGCCCTGCATCTGGCTGCCGGTCAGCGCCCGGCCGTACCGCCGCAAGAAGGGAAGATGGGGGGCGAGTTGCTGTCCGAGCGACATGAGTTACGAATGCTCCCTGAACCGTGGCGACGTTGGCCGCCGCTAGCCGTTATTCCAATCGGCTGAAACCCCCACTCCCCCCATTGGGCGATCCGGGATTTTTCGTGCCGAGGGCGGAACAAACAAACCGAATTTTAGTTTCATGGCCGCTAACCGATATAGCGGGCCGGATCGCCGAACGGCGGACGCGCCCGCTTTGCGTAGTGGTTACGGGCGTATTAAGGGCGGGGGGTGGTAAACATTTTGGCCCAGAAGACCGATCGCAAGCCGTCGCCCCGCAAGCGCGCCGGCAAGCCAGATGATGCGGACGTCGGCCGGGCGTTGCGTTCCGTCTACCAGCAGGCAGTGGAAGAGCAGATTCCCGACGAGTTCCTCGACCTGCTCGGAAAGCTAGACTGATCGCGATGGTTTCGGCCCGACATGGGCCCGCTGGCGTCGGCCCAGGCGCTCCTTTGCTGACCCAACTTGCGCAACTGCCCACCGGCGCCAAGCTGCTGCTGATCCTGAGCCTCGGCCTTCTGCCGCTGGCGCTGATCGCGATTGCGGCGACGGTTCAGACCACCCGACTCGCCGACGCCGAAATGCGCGCGCGCCTGCGTCTGACGAGCAACGAGAGCGCGCGATCCATCGCGATCGAGCTGATCGGCGACATGACCGCGCTCAGCGCCGCAGTACGCGCGCTCGACGTTGATCCGCTCGACGCGCCGAGCTGCGCGCGGGTGCAGGGTGTGTTCGGCCAGCGCGGGTCGGCCGGAGCAGCCTTCGCGATCGTAGACGGCGCCGGCAAGCTCCTGTGCGGAGCGCCGCTGGAGAGCGCCGGCGTGTCGGCCGCGCCCGGAGCGCAGGTCGGCGCGGCGATCCTGCCCGGCCGTGGCGTGATGCTGGCGCTGCAGCCGACGCGGCGGGGCGTGTCCGCGCGCGGCTTCTTCCCGCGCCAGACGCTCGCGGCGCTCGGCCGTCCGACAACGCGGATGGACGCGTTCACCAGCACGCTGGAGCTGGGCGACGACGCCTTGACGCTGGAGGCCTCGGACGAGCCTCGGCTGCCTCGTCGGGTGGAGACGCTCCGCACCGAGCTGGGGATCGGCGGGCTGGAGCTGCGAACCAGCGCCGAGCGGCCGCCGATCTCCTCGTCGCTGGTCGTCGCCATGGCGTTGCCGATCCTGATGTGGGCGCTGGCGGCAATCATCGCCTGGCTGGTGGTGGACAAGCTGCTGATCCGCCCGCTGCGGCGGCTGCGGACGAGCGTCGCCGCCTATACGCCCGGTCAGGTGATCGACATCGCCGCCTCCGGCCCACTGCCCGCGGCCGAGATCCGCGAATTGGGCGAGACGTTCCGGGCGATCAGCCGCACCGTCGCGATTCACGAGGCGGGACTGGCGGAAGGACTGGTGCGCCAGACCAAGCTGACCCGCGAGGTCCACCACCGGGTCAAAAACAACCTGCAGGTGATCTCCAGCCTCATCAACTTTCATGCGCGCGGCGCGCAGAGCCCGGATGCCGCCGCCGCCTATGCCTCCATCCAGCGCCGGGTGGACGCGTTGGCGGTGGTGCACCGCAACCATTTTGCCGAGATGGAAGAAAATCGCGGGCTGAACCTGCGCACCATGATCGGTGAGCTCGCCGCGAACATCCGCGCGACTGCCCCCGACGAGAGCCATGGGCTCGGCATCACCCTCGACGTAGAGCCGCTCTGCGTGAACCAGGACGTCGCGGTCGCTGTCGCGTTCCTCGTGACGGAAACGGTGGAGCTGGCGATGAACTGCGACCCGCGCGCGCAGATCCGCATCGCCGTCCGCGCCGCCGAGGAGCCGGATCGCGCCGTGCTCCGCGTCGTTTCGCGCGCGCTTGTCGAAAGCGAGCAGCTGCTCGATCTTTCGCGCAGTCGCTATCAGCGGGTGATGGACGGGCTCGCGCGGCAGCTGCGCTCGAAGCTGCACCATGACCCCCTGACGGGCGCCTACGAAATCGCCTTTGCGGTGCTCGGGCCGGCGTAGAAAAAGAATTGCGAAAAAAGTTTCCGCGCTGCGGAACTCTTCTCGTCCAATGCCGTTTTGCACTGCGGATAGCGACCTTATGCCCCCCGCTCTCGCTGTCCACGACATAGGCCCGGAAGCGTCTCTCCCTCCCCCCCCCCTGGAGGCGCTTCCGGGCCTTTTATCGTCTGCGGCCTTGGGCGGACCGCGTCGGGAACGATCCGGGCGTTCAGCTATTCTCCGGCTGCCGACAAGTTTCAGCAGGAGAATGGGTTATGCGTAAGTTGATCGGAGCGGCGCTCGTGGCCGGCGCCTTCGTGCTCTCTGCGTGCAACACGGTTGAGGGTGTGGGCAAGGATGTGAAATCGGCCGGCGAGACGGTCGCCGACACCGCCAAGGACGCGAAGTAGACTCAAGAGCCTGGCGGCCGTGGCATCACGTCTCGGCCGCCACCTTCCCCCGCTTACGCTCGGTGAACCAGATGCCGACAAGGGCGAGCTCATAGAGCAGGCACAGGGGGATCGCCAACAACAGCATGGACCCCACGTCTGGGGGGGTCAGCACTGCCGCGATCGCGAAATTCGCGACGATCGCGTAGCGCCGCGCGGACACGAGCTGCGCCCGCGTCAGGACGCCAGCCGCCTCCAGCAGCATCAGCAGCACGGGCAGGAGGAAGGCCAGGCCGAAGCCGAACAGGAATTGCATGACAAAACGCAGGTAGCTCGACACGTCGGGGAGCGCGCGCTGCGTCACCCCGCCCAGATCGCCCTGGAAACCGAGCAGGAAGTGCAGCGCGATCGGGATCGCGAAGAAGTAGGCGAGCGCCGCGCCCGCCGAGAAGAGTACGGGCGTGGCAAGCAGGAAGGGCAGCAGCGCCCGCTTCTCGTTGCGGTAGAGCCCAGGCGCGACGAAGCGCCAGATCTGGTTGGCGATCACCGGAAAGGCGATCATCATGCCTGCGAAGAACGCGACCTTAATCTCCACCACGAAGCCGCCATAGACGTCGGTGTTGATCAGCTCCTTCTGCCCCGCGAGCTGCAGCGGCGCGACAAGCACCGCCAGGATTGGCCGGGCGAAGTAGAGACAGCCGAGAAACGCCAGGATCAGCGCGGCCAGCGACCAGAGCAGGCGGCGGCGCAGCTCGATCAAGTGGTCGAGCAGCGGCGCGCGGCTGGCGTCGATCTCGGGATCGGTCATGAATTGGCTTTGGCGTTGGCGGCGGGCGGGGCGGCGGCGGGCTCGACCGTGGGGTGCTCGACGGTCAGAGGGCGGGAGAAGAGGTCGGGTTCATCCGGGTTGGGTGACGCCACGCCGTCGGACGAGGCAGTGCCGGCCTCGCCGGCCGCCGCGGCGTCGTAGGCCGGAGCGGACATGTCCGCTCCGGCCATCGCGCCCGCACCATGCTCCCGCATGATGCGTTCGTTCTCTTCCGCCCAGCGCTTCTCCATTTCGGCCAGCTCCGCCTCGCGCACCATGTTGTCGAAGCCGGAGCGGAACTGGCGCGCGGCGCCGCGGGCCTTGCCGACCCAATAGCCGAGCACGCGCATCGCCTTGGGCAGGTCCTTGGGCCCGATCACCACCAGCGCCACGACGGCGACGGCCAGAAACTCGGTCGGCGCGATGTCGAACATGGGCGGTGCGCGGCCCTATGGCCGCTCTTCGCGCACCCGGCTGGCGTCGGGGTCGACGACGGGATCGGCCGCGCGTTGCGCCTCGATCCGCGGCTTGGGCTTGTCGTCGTCTTCCGCCATGCCCTTCTTGAAGTTCTTCACGCCCTTGGCGACATCGCCCATCAGGCTGGAGAAGCGGCCGCCACCCAAGAGGAGGATGGCGACGATCGCGAGGATAAGAAGGTGGATGGGGCTGAAACCGCCCATGGCGCATCTCCTGGAGGATGCGCCGATCTAATCCTCCTCGGCCGCGTTTTCCACCTCCTTCGCGAGCGCCGCGTCGATGGGGTCGAGCAGCCCCGCCGCCTTCAACTCCTCCAAACCCGGCAGATCGCGCCGGCTCGCCAGGCCGAAATGCTGCAGGAACGCCGGCGTAGTCGCATAGGTGAGCGGGCGGCCAGGTGCCTCGCGGCGGCCGGCGGGTCGGACCCAGCCCGCCTCCATCAGCACGTCCAGCGTGCCCTTCGCGATCTGGACGCCGCGGATCGCCTCGATCTCCGCGCGCGTGACCGGCTCGTGATAGGCGATGATCGCCAGCGTCTCGACGCCGGCGCGGCTCAGCCGCCGGAGCTCGTCGCGGTCGCGGCGTAGGATATGGGCGAGGTCGGGCGCGGTCTGGAAGTGCCACCGCCCGCCCCGCTGGACCAGTTGCACGCCGCGTGGTGCGTAGGCTGCGCTCAGCTCGGCCAAGACCGCGGCGACGTTCGCTTCGCCGACATGCGCGGCGACCTGCTCCTCGGTCAGCGGCTCGGCCGCCGCGAACAGCACCGCCTCGACCGCGCGGGTGAGTTCGTCCGGCGGGGTCACGCCAGCGCCTTCAGCTCGAGCGGCGCGAACGGCCCCTCCTGCCGCAGCTCGATCTTCCCCTGCCGGGCCAACTCCAACGCGGCGAGAAAGGAGGAGGCGAGCGCGGAGCGACGCAGGCGCGGGCTGGCGAAGGGCGGCAGGAAGGTCTCCAGTCGCGTCCAGTCCAGCCGCGTCCCGACCAGCCGCCCGACCCGCGCCAGCGCATCCTCGAGCGTCATCACCTCGCGATCCGCCACGATGTGCATGGCCGGCCGCGTGCGGGCGCTCACCCGGCCGTAGGCGGACAGGAGGTCAAAGAGCTTCGCATCCCAGCGAGAGCGCCGGACGACGCGCAGTCCCTCCGGACGGCCGCGCGGGAAGACGTCGCGGCCCAGCCGATCGCGCGCCATCAGTCGGGCGCCGCTGTCGCGCATCGCCGCGAGCCGCGCGAGGCGCAGCTGCAGGCGCATGGCCATCTCTTCCGGGCTCGGCTCCTCGGCCGGGTCGCGCGGCAGCAGCAGCGCGGATTTGAGGTAGGCGAGCCAGGCCGCCATCACCAGCCAGTCGGCCGCTACCTCCAGCTGCAGCGCGTCCGCGCGCCCGATGACGGCCAGATACTGTTCGACCAGTTCCAGGATCGAGATGCGCTTCAGGTCGACCTTCTGCGCACGCGCCAGCGACAGCAGCAGGTCGAGCGGCCCCTCCCAATGCTCCAGTGAGACGCGGAGCGTCGCGTCCACTCAGGCCAGCGCTAGCAGCGCGTCGCGACGGGCGATCGCATCGTCGAGCGCGGTCGAGGGTGCCTCGCGCATGGCCATCGCGGCGTCCAGCCGCTCCAGCGTGCGCGGCGGCGCGTCCGGGATCGCCTCCGCGATCGCAATCATCTCCTCCATTCGCGCCCAGCAGTCGAGCACCACATCGCAGCCGGCGGCGATCGCGCCTGCGGCCTTGTCGGCGGGCGTCCCGGACAGCGCCTTCATGTCGATGTCGTCGGTCATCAACAGGCCGTCGAAGCCGATCAGGCCACGGATCACCTGCTCGATGATGACGGGCGACAAGGTGGCTGGGCGCTCCGCGTCCCAGGCGGGAAAGAGGATGTGCGAGGTCATGCCCATCCCGGCGCCCGCCAGCGCGCGGAACGGTTCCAGATCCGCCTCGAGCACGTCCGCCGGGGCGTCCACGGTCGGCAGATGATGGTGCGTGTCCTGCATCGCCCGGCCGTGCCCCGGCATGTGCTTGATGACGCCGACCACGCCGGCCGCGCGCATCCCCTCCAGCGTCGCCCGGCCCATCGCGGCCACCCGCATCGGGTCATGGCCATAGGCGCGGGACGTGATCGCGTCTGTCGTGTCCGGGCCGGCGACGTCGAGGATGGGGGCGCAGTTCACGTTGATCCCGACCTCGTGGAGCATCATCCCGAGCGCCTCGCCATTGACACGTGCGGCCTGGATCGCCGACATCGGCGCGCGCTCATACAGCCGGTCGAAGGCGGGGCCGGCGGGGAAGGCGGGCCATTCGGGTGGACTTAGCCGCGCGACGCGCCCGCCTTCCTGATCGACCAGAATGGGCACGTCTTCGCGCCCGGTCAGGTCGCGCAAGCTGTCGGTGAGCGCCCGCAGCTGCGCGCGGTCCGCGACGTTGCGCTTGAACAGGATGAAGCCGAGCGGCTCCGCGTCGGAGAAGAAGGCGCGCTCGTCGGCGGCGAGTTCGAGACCGGCGAGGCCGTAGATGACGGGCTTCATGCGACACATCTAGCGGCTCGGAGCATCTTAGTCCTCCCCAAGCTCGCTTGGGGAGGGGGACCATTCGACTTCTTCAGGCGATTGGTGGAGAGGCCGCCGTCATTGACGGTGGTCTTCGACCGCCTTGCCCCACCACCCCCGCGCCAAGTGGCGCGGCGGTCCCCCTCCCCGAGCAAGCTCGGGAGGACTATGAAGCCACGAAGCAGCTTTCGCCCGCGACTTTCAGGCGGCCGCAGATGTCAGCCGCCTGGTTCGCCCCCCCCGCGTTGACGCGGAGCCGGTAGAGCGTCTTGCCGCCGCTGGCGACCGGCTGGATCGATTTGCCGAGGGGGGCGAGGTACCCGAATCGCTTGGAGAAGTTGGTCCAGGCGGCGTTGGCGACCGCTTCGCTGGGATAGGCGCCGAGCTGTACCAGCGACCCGCCCGACGCCGCTCCGGGCGCGTGTGTCGGCGCAGCGGTGACGGGCGGCTTGGCGGCGAGCCGTCCGCCGGACGCCGGCACCTCGGCCACTGCGTTGCGGCCGCCCGTTTCGGGCGTTGCAGGAATCGGCTGCGCGCGGCGTCCGTCGACCGGCGCCTCGGGCACGGCGTTGAGATCGATCGCGCCGCTGCCGGTCTTTCCCGCGCTGGTCGCGACGGCGGCGGCGCCCTCCCCTTTGACCTTCAAGCCGCCGGGATCGTCCGGTCGCACCTTATAGTCGCCCTCAGCGGCGATCAGCTCGCCCGTCGGCTCGGCTTCGCGGTTCTGGAGCCGATACACCCCGAACACGATGGCGGACAGGATGGCGAGGCCGAGCAGCACCAGCAGGATAACGCGCCCGAGCGGCGGGCCGGGAGGATCGTCCGGCTCGACCGTCTCCAGCCAGGGCAGCCGATCCTCATACTGCACGACCTTGATCTGGTCCGACGCCATTCAACCCAACTCCGTCACCGCCGCCACGCCCATTACACGCAAACCGTTACGGATAATTTGTCCTACACCATCCGCCAAGGCGAGGCGCGCGGCGCTCAGGGGCAGGTCGTCGGGTAGCAGGAAGCGCTTGACCGGGTCGTCGTTGCCCATGTTCCAGAGCGCGTGAAAGGCGGCCGCCAAGTCGTAGAGATAGAAGGCGATCCGGTGCGGCTCGCGCGCCGCCGCGGCCGTTTCCACCATGCGCGGGAACTGCGCCGCGAGCTTAATCACGCCCAACTCGTCTGTCCCGAGCAGGGACAGGTCGGCGGCGGACAGCACCAGACCCGCCTCGCCGGCGCGGCGGTGCAACGAGGCGATGCGGGCGTGCGCGTACTGGACATAAAAGACCGGGTTGTCCTTCGACGCCTCCACCACCTTGGCGAAGTCAAAGTCCATCTGCGCGTCCGACCGGCGCGTGAGCATGGTGAAGCGGACGACGTCGCGGCCGACCTCGTTCACGACATCGGCCAGCGTTACGAAATTGCCGGCGCGCTTCGACATCTTGACCGGCTCGCCGCCGCGCAGCAGCCGGACCATCTGGACCAGCTTGACGTCGAAGCGCACCCGTCCCTCGGTGAGTGCCGCGACGGCGGCGGTGATGCGCTTGACGGTGCCGGCATGGTCGGCGCCCCAGATGTCGATCAGCTGATCCGCGCCCTCGGCCTTCTGATAGTGATAGGCCATGTCCGCGCCGAAATAGGTCCAGCTGCCGTCCGATTTGCGGATCGGGCGGTCCTGGTCGTCGCCGAACGCGGTCGCGCGAAACAGCGGCAGCTCGACCGGCTCCCAGTCCTCCGGCGTCTCCCCCTTGGGCGCGGGCAGCACGCCGTCATAGACCAGGTCGCGCGCCCGCAGCGTCGCCTCGGCGGCCTCGGGCTTGCCTGCGGCCTGCAGCGCCGCTTCGGACGCGAACACGTCGTGATGGATGCCGAGCAGCGCCAGGTCGGCACGGATCAGTTGCATCATCGCCGCCACCGCGCGGGTGCGGAACGGCGCCAGCCACTCGCTCTCGGGCGCGGTCAGGTAGCGGTCGCCGAACTCGGCCGCGAGCGCCTGGCCGACGGGGACCAGATAGTCGCCCGGATAGAGTCCCTCGGGGATCGCGACGGTCTCGCCCAGCGCTTCGCGGTACCGGACATGCGCCGAGCGGGCGAGCACGTCGACCTGCGCGCCCGCATCATTTACGTAATACTCCCGGATCACCCGCGCACCTGCGAATTCCAGCAGCGCGGCGAGCGCGTCGCCCACCACGGCGCCACGGCAATGGCCCATGTGCATCGGTCCGGTCGGGTTGGCCGAGACATACTCGATGTTCACGGTGACGCCGGCCTGCGCGCTCGATCGGCCGTAATCGTCGCCGCCCTGCGCGATCGCCTCCAGCTCCGCGCGCCAGGCTCCGTCGACCAGGCGCAGGTTGATGAAGCCCGGCCCGGCGACCTCCACCGCGGCCACCTCGTCCAGCCGCTCGAGCTCGGCGGCGATCAGGGCGGCCAATGCTCGGGGGTTGGTGCCGGCCGGTTTGGCCAGCACCATCGCGGCATTGGTCGCGAGATCGCCGTGCGCGGGGTCGCGCGGGGGCTCGACGGTCACGGCCGCTCGGTCCAGCTCCGCAGGCAAGTGTCCGGAGGCGGCGAGCCGGTCGAGCGCGGCCGAAAGGTGCGCGGCGTAGCGAGTATACAACGTCATGATCGCCGCCGCGTAGCGGAAGGGCGGGACGGGGACAAACCAGAGGATTGTTGCCCATGCGCAACAGTCTGCTGCGTTGCGGCAAAGCGTTGCCGGCTGACGCCCGCTGGCGAAATCACCCGCTGCACCTACCCAAACTTAACCACCCGTTAAGTATTGTCAGATCGGCTCTGTCGGTCAGTAAAGTGCTGCCCTGACGAGATTATCGCCTGGATCGGCTGATCGTTCCAGAGCCGCGCCAAGTTGATCTTGGCTGCGGTTGTTCAGCCCGACTCGCTGCCTCACAACAAAACTAAGTCCAACTTTACCGGCAATTTACTGCCTCCGGAGAATAAGCGAGAAATGTTCTCGCCACGCCTTCGCTCGTTCCGGCGACATGCGCCGCTGATCCTGCTCTTCGGCCTTGCCGGCTGCGGAGGTGGCGGCGGGGGCGGCGGCGGAGTCGCCGTAGTGTCCACGGCGGGCGCGGGCGCTCCGGCACCGGCCCCCAGCGCCACGCCGACGCCAGCACCCTCGCCAACCCCCACGGCCACCACCGCGGGAACTGGCAAAAGCATTCCCGCCGACAGCCTGTCGGGCATGGATCCGATCGCATCGGGCATCGACGTGTCGAAGTACCTGGTGAAAAGCTGGGGGACGGGAGCGATACCCGGGCTAGAGCCCGGCAATGCGGAGGGCGCATTCCGCTTCATCTGCGAACCCTCGCACAACGCCTATGACGATCCGATTGTGTATCCCGGCCAGCCGGGCAAAGCACACCTCCATACCTTTTTTGGCAACACCAAGGCCGACGCGCATTCCACGTACCGGACGCTGCGTACCAGCGGCGAGAGCACCTGTAACAACCTGCTGAACCGCTCCGCCTATTGGATTCCGGCGATGATGAACGGGCGCGGCAAGGTGGTCATGCCGAACCACATCAGCATTTATTACAAGCGCCGTCCGGCTTCCGACCCATTCTGTACCACCGCGGCCAAGGCCTGCCTGCCGCTGCCGCACGGGCTGCGCTACATCTTCGGCCACGATATGGCGTCGGGCACCCGCCCGCCCGTGGGCAAGATGTGGTGGAATTGCGACGGACCCGGTGCGGTGACGGGCTGGTTCGACAACATCGCGCAGGCCGCGAAGGGCTGCCCGGTGGGCGCCAAGCTAGGCGCCGTCTTGATCGCGCCAGACTGCTGGAACGGCATCGAGCTCGACAGCCCCAACCACCGCAGCCACATGGCGTACATGCAACGGAACAGCAAAGGCGAGGAGTCCTGTCCGGCCAGTCATCCTTACCTGATCCCGGCGTTCCAGCTCGGCGCTTGGTACACGACCGACGCCACGCTCGACCGGAGCGGGAATGAGTCGGCCAACGCGGATACCTGGTTCCTGTCTTCAGACCGGATGCCCGGCATGGCCAACGCGGTGCCTGGCACGACGCTGCACGCCGACTGGTTCGGGGCTTGGGAAGATGCGATCCAGAACCTCTGGACCGAGAACTGCATCGACAGGCGGCTGAACTGCTCTGGGGGAGACCTCGGCAACGGCCAGCAAATGGACACTCTGGCGGGCTACAACACCAAGAGCGGGACTACCTTGGTGGACATCCCGCCCCGGTCCTGAGGACTCCTGCACCTGCGGATCAGACCAATCCCGTGTGCCAATCTGGCCTAGGCCGAGATTCGCACCGCTCTGGACAGGTGCAGAGGTCACCTATAGCGGCGCGCCGGGGGGGCCGGTTGCCGGCTGACATCTGGGGGCGTTCGCGGCCAGCTTTTGCTGTTCAATTCGCTGCAATATGCGATTTTTCCTGCCGGGCGTGTACCGAAACCCCACCTATGTCGCCACGATGAGCGACCCGGCCAAGTGGCAGGCCGTGCGCAACCTCTTCCGCCGGTTCGATCCTTTTACGATCCCTTAGTGTTCGACGAGAATGACGACAGCCTCGCCCAGGTGCTCGACGCGCTGATCACGGCCAAGCTGTCCGCCGAAAGCGCACGCTGATGTCCAAATTGCGCGGTCCGCAATCGCATCGAATAGGTTTGCATTTGCAACCGATCTCGGGCCGCCATAGCTGAGGCGTCGAGAGGACGACCTGATCGGCTCCACGCACGGGAGTACGATCATGCGCAATCTGTTCAAGCTGCTGGCGCTCGGCGCCCTGTACCTGCCCACCGCCGTGCTCGCCGCCGGGCCGGAGCGGGAGCACCGCTTCACCTATAATGGCGCGAGCTATCGCTACACCGTCACCCCCGCCGGCCACGGCCGCCGGGTCATCGAGGGCCGCAATCTTGCGACGGGGGGGCGCTTCCGCTTTCTGGTCGACGGGGACCGGGTCGAGGGTGTTTCGGACGGCCGGCAGGTCGCGTTCCGCGCGCCCGCGCGCCGCCCGGTGACGCTGGCCTCTCGTTAAGGCGGACGTCAGATACCCTCGGGCATCTCCACCGGGCCGACCAGCTGCCGGTAGCGCGAGAGCGCGAAGCAGTCGGTCATCACGGCGATATCGCGGATCCTGGCGGGTTCCTCCGCCGGGACCGCTGGCCCTCTCCCAAAAACCCGGTTGGCCGTGGAACGCGGCGAACAGCCCTTCCATGACGCCGCGCGCCGCCTTCGGCCCGGGGGCTGCTGAACGGTGCGCTGTCGGGATCAGCCCAGGTCGCGCGGAAACAGCGCGGCCATTCGGGCTGCGGCCGGTCCGGATCGCGCAAACGCAAGAAGATTGTACCCCCGAGCCGCGTTCGTCTTGAGCGCGTCCAACCGGTCGAGGTTCGCTGCGCCGATCGGCTCGAGCGTTCCGTCGTCCGCGAGGAAGGCTGCGCGGAAGCCTCTCTCCACCACGAAGGAGGTGACGTGATCGGTCTGACTTCCGTGATCTTCATACAGGATCACGAGATTGCCATGCTGACCTGGGTCGAGCGTGGAGAAGACCTGACGCTCCATCCCTTCGATGTCGAGCTTGACGAAGGTGAGCGCGTCATCGGCCGTCTGTCTGCCCGCCTGCTCACGAATTAGGTCACGCAGGGAGATTGTGGTCACGGTCTCCTGCTGAGCGTCGCCTGGCGAAAGACTCTGGACCAGCGTTGCGGAGGCATGATCGCCGACGCTGGCGAAGAACGAGACCTCTTCTCCAGAAACATCGCCGACGGCACGGTGCATGATCGTGAACGACCGATCGTTTGCATTCCAGTTCCGCTCAAGCTGAGCATAGGTCCGACTTCCAGCTTCGACCGCGACCACTCGCGCAGGATCCTTGATGACCCCGGCCACAGCGATACTCCACAGACCAAGATTTGCGCCGCAATCAAGGAACGAGTCTCGCGAGGTCAACGCCCGCGCGAGGAAGTGATCCAGGTCAGTTTCATAGCTTTGGTCGAGAAGCAGATAAGGAAGCCAGTACCGATCATCGGTACGGACCCTGAACGCTCCGCCTCCGCCAAGCCGGAACGACACCTGACCGCCGGTACTGATCAAGGCAGCCGCCGTAGTGCATCCCAGGCCGACCCCCCTGCCCCCCAGCACCGCGCGCGACGTCGCCACCGCCGCGCGCAGGAGCGGAGGGACCATCCGGTCGAGCAGGCGCTGTTCAGACCTGGAACGGCCGATGGCGACGGGGCTGACGAGGAGATTGCTGCTCAAGATTGGGTTCCATGATGGCGATCGTGGACGGCGAGGAGAAACTCTCGATACTGCTGCGCTATGCTCCGCCACGAGAAGCGCGACGCCGCGGTCTCCGCACGCCTCTGCGCCTCCGGCCGCCACTCCAGAACGGCTCGGCTGACCGAGTTGGCGAGCGCGGCCTCATCTCCGGCATCGACCAACCCCGGATAATCAGCGCCGAAAATCCATCGGGTCACCGAATAGTCGTGCGCGACGACCGGAATGCCCGCGGCCAGTGCTTCCACGTAGACGTTGCCGAACGACTCGTGAAAGGTCGGATGAAGCAACAGGTCGGCCGACCGGTAAAGGTCCGGCATCTGTTCCAGCGGCAACGTCAGCCGCCGAAAGCGGCCGGGCATCAGCCGCTCTCCTAGTGCGTCGAATTGGTCGCGTAGCGGCCCGTCCCCCGCCACGACCAAGTGGCAGTCGGGCATATGCGCCACCGCGCGCATGCCCTCGAGCACCCGCTTGCTTTCGACCAGCGCGCTCACCATCAGGACTACGGGACCGGTTTCCGGCAGACCGAAGCGGGTTCGCGCGCCCGCTCCCGGCCTGAACCTGTCGGGATCGAAACCGTTCGGGATCAAGACCGAAGGCCAGCGCGCCTTGTTGCGATCATGATAGTCGGGATTGGTGCATACCAAGCCGTCGCAGCGGAACGCGGCATATTCGGCCTTGTTCGAGAACGCCGGCCAGTCCCCGTTCTGAGTCACGAAAACATGGGCCGGCTTTCTGGAGCTTGGCGGCCAGCGTGTCAGCATCCAGTTTACGAAAGGATAGCTGCAGGTAATCGTGATGTCAGTTTCGCCGGGCCTGTAGCGCCTGAGAGCATTGAGGACCCAAGTCGCTTCCTCGTAGATATACTCGGTGCGAAATGGCGGAAAGTACGGCAGGCGTTCGAATTTTTCACGAGGCACAAGTCCGACATGCCGAAACCGATAGGGGCGGCCAGCAATCTCCTGCCCGGACCCCATGAGCGTTACCTCGTCGAGGCCGATTTTCGCGATCTCCGTCGCGACGGATTCGAATGCTACTTCCGCACCGCGATGAACGCGATGCAACCCAGGCAGGACGAAGAGAATACGCATCGGCGTGACGCCCCTCAATGCTCTTTCTTGAAGCCGAGCGCCCCAGTCATCAATCCGACCCCACAGGCCGATGAGGCGACGCAGTAGCGCAACTGGGGGCTGGTGAACCGAGCGATCCGCGCCAACGGCCGCAGCAGCGCCAGGCTCAGCAACTTGCCGCCTCGCAGAAACAACCTTGGTCTGCTAGCGCCGAAGTGACTGCCGGTCACGAACATCGAGTTGCCAAGCCAGAAGCGATATTTGACCTGATGCTTGAACGTGGCGCGGTCCGGCGGCTCGTTCCCCCATACCCCGGCGTTCTTTGCAAAGCGGATCTGGAGACCGGCGGCGCGGGCCGAACGGTAGAAGACCATGTCCTCTCCGCCCAACTTTCCAAGCTCGGGCAGGAAGCGAAGATCCGGATGGTCGCGCAGGAACGCCGCTTTGATGATGGAATTATTCGTAGCCGCCACATTCATTGGGGCGCCATCCTCGAAGTCAAACCTGACATCGTCAAAAAACGGCTGCTCTTGAAGCCACTTAGGAGAGCCTTCGGGCACGCGGAGGTTCATTGGCCCGGTCGCGCAGTCTGCCCCCGTAGCCTGAAGCACGTCGAGATATGCACACAACCAGGTCGGCTCCGGCTCGCAATCGTCATCGACCATCGCGACCCAGTCGGCGTCCTGACTAGCCGTATCGACGGCGATGTTGCGGGCGAGCGAGATATTCCCCTTGCCAGATGTCCGGTACCGGATGCCCAGCGCGAACGCTTGGTCAAAGTCGCTCACTACAGCGCGGGCCCGCTGGTCGGGATTGTCGTCGACGACCACGACGCCGACCTGCGCCCGCTCACGCGCGGCCGCCGCCACGTCGACCAGGGCCGATAGCAGCGTTCGCAACGGATCGTTGCGGCGGTAGGTGCAAACGGCGACGATGATCTTGGGCAGAGTATCCATGATGATCCGACGTCAACCTGCCCAAATGTATCGACGGTGTCCCGCCCGACGGATCGCCTGTAGATCGCCAGCTCCGACCCGCGCGCATCCGGCAGGCCCATTATCGGTGATCGGGTGACATTATCGTTAAAATGCGAGCGCGAAGTGTCAATGGCATAGCGCGTCTTCTCGGCAAAGCGGGTCGGGTCGGCAAGACATTACGAGGTGGTTGGGCAAGCAGGTGCACACGCATCAAGGTGCATTCACGTCGGCACCTTGCAAGCCAGCCAAACAACCGCGCACCGGACTCGTGACGCGCGCAAAGGCCTCGAGGCGGACGTCAGATGCCTTCGGGCATCTCCACCGGGCCTACGACCTGTCGGTAGCGAGAGACCGCAAACCGGTCGGTCATTCCGGCGATATAGTCGGCGATGTGGCGGCTCCTGGCGGGTTCCTCCGCCGGGACCGCTCCCCAGCCCTCTCCCATCAGACCGGGTTCGGCGTGGAACGCGGCGAACAGCCCTTCCACGACGCCGCGCGCCGCTTGCGCCGCCGCGAGCTGTTGCGGGTGGTGGTACAGGTTGGCGTACATGAACCGTTTCAGCGTGCGCTCGGCCTCGCGCATCTGGGCCGTGAACCCGACGAGCGCGTAGGCAGTCCCGCGTACCGCGTCCGCGCTGTCCACCCGGCTTTCGGCCAGCCGCGCGCGCGTCTCGGTCAGCAGATCGTTGACCATGGTCCCGATCTGCGCTCGCACCAGCTCGCGCGCGAGCCGATCGGGCGCGGCGTCGGGGTGACGTGCGCGCACCACGCCCCATCCAGCGGCGACCAGCGGCACCGCCATCAGCTGGTCGAGCGTCAGTAGACCGGCGCGCAGGCCATCGTCGATGTCGTGATTGTCATAGGCGATGTCGTCGGCGATCGCGGCGACTTGCGCCTCCAGCGACGGCCAAGTGGCGAGTTGCAGCGGCCATGCCGCGTCGACCTCCGCCAGCGCCCAACCGGGCCGGCGGACGGGGCCGTTATGCTTGGCGAGCCCTTCCAACGTTTCCCAGGTCAGGTTGAGGCCGTCCCATCCGGGATAAGGCCGCTCAATCGCGGTGAGCACGCGCAGTGTGTGGCCGTTATGGTCGAAGCCGCCCGCCGCCATCATCGCCGCCTTGAGCGCGTCCTCGCCGGCATGGCCGAAAGGCGGGTGGCCGATATCATGTGCGAGGCAGAGCGCCTCCGTCAGGTCTTCGTTGAGCCCAAGCGCACGCGCGATGGTCCGGCCGATCTGCGCCACCTCCAGGCTGTGGGTCAGGCGGACGCGGAAATGATCGCCGTCGGGGGCGATGAACACCTGCGTCTTGTGACGCAGGCGTCGGAAGCTGATCGAATGAATGATCCGGTCGCGGTCGCGCTGAAACGCATCGCGCGGCCCCCGCTCTGCCGTCACGGGCTCGGCATGGAACCGGCCGCGGCTTACGGCGGGGTCGCTTCCCCAGGGTTGCACCGTCACTTCGCTTCCAGCCGGCTGACCTTCTGCCCCGCCTCGCTCTTGACCGTGAAGGCCGAAACGCCGCTCTTCGCGAGCTGATTGACGTAGGCGCGCGCCTCGGCGTCGGTCTTGAAAGGACCGGTCAGGACGCGGTTGGTGGCGCGCAGCGGCGTCGTATAGGCCTGCCGACCCTTGAACGCGGCCGGCGCCTTGGCGCGGACCGAGCTCCAGGCCTTGTCGAGATCGCCCTCGTTCGCGCCGCCGGCCACCTGGACCCAAATCCGAGCGGGCTCGCCGCGCGCACCCTTCTTGTCCGCCTTCGCCGCCACAGCCTTGTCGTCCGGCTTCTCAGCGGCGAGCTTCTTGTCAGCTCCGCCCTTCTTGCCGGCCGCATGCTTCTTGTCTGCTGTGTTCTCGTCTGTGACGGCGACCGCCTTCTTGCCGCCCTTCGCCGGAACGGCCGGCTTCACGTCGACCTTCGACGCCACTGCCTTCGCAACCGGTTTCTTCTCCGGCGCGAGCGGGTCCGCCGCCCGCGCCGAGCGCCGGCCGGCTGCTGGGCCGGACACGCCCAGTTCGGAGGCCGGAATTGAGAGATTGGCGACGATCTTCGCCAGGATGTCGTCCGCCTGCGCACGGCTCACGCGGACCGGCGGTCGGGGCGGAGAAGCGACCTCAACCTGGACAGGCGGGCGCTTGGCCGTGGGCGCGCGGACTGCCGGAGCCTCGGCCGGCGTGATGGTCGGCGCAGCGGCAACGGCCGGCACGCTCGGCGCGGTGTCGGCCAGCACGGCATTGGGCGGGGATGGGAGCGCATCGACCGGCGCGGTAGAAGCAGTCGGCACCGCTGCAACGGTGGTCACCGGCCCGCTGGGCGCGAGACCCGGCTCGTCAGCAGGCGGTCCCGCCACGGGCGTGCCGACCGCGACCGGGCGCTCGGGCGTTGGGGGTACGGGCGGCAGCGGCGTCGCCGCCGCGACCTGCGGGTTCGAGGCCGTCGGGATCGGCGGGGGCGCGATCGGTGCTGCGGCCACAGCCGCTGGAGCCGCCGCGACAGAGGTCGTCGGGGCGGTGGACCTGCTCGCTGGTGCAACCGTGGACGGAGCCGTAACAGGCCGCGCCGGCGTGGAAGCAAGCTGGACGGGCGGGCCGGCCGGCGGGACCGCGGCTGGCACGGCCGTACGCGCCGCAACGCTGAGCGGAGGCATCGTCACAACCGGCGCAGACCGCGCCCGGCCGCGCGCGGATCGCAGCGTCGCAACCGCGAGGCTCGCCTGCTCGCCCGGGGTCAGCGGCCGGTCGGCGCTGTTGGCCGCGAGCACCTGGCCCGACGGCGGACGCGTGACGAGCGGCGGCGTATAGCTGGGTGTGACATAGGCAGGGGCCTGGTACGCGGGCGGCGGCGGCAGCGCCTCCACGGCCGCGACCTGCACGGGCGCCGCGACGGGGGGCTGTATACGGGCGGACCGGGAGCGTCCCCGCCGGCTGCGCTCGCGCGGCGCGGGCTGTGGCGGCGCGGCCGCTGCCACCTGAATCGGCTCGGCCGGCAATGGTGCGAAGTACGGGGCCAGCCTGGCGTCGGCGAGCCGCTCGGCGGTGGGGCGGACCTGACCGAAATGGACGGCGAACGCCCGATCGGTCGCGGGTAGCGCGGGCAGCTCGGCGAAGAAGCCCTGCAGCCCCTGCGCGCTGCCCGGCGGCATCATCGTTTGCGCGATCGTGAGCGCCTCGGGCGCGTTCCCGCCCATCGCGAGGATAAAGGCGCGCGCGCGCCAGGCGCCCCGGTCGTTACGCCGGACCAGGGGTGCTAGCTCATCCAACGCCTCACGCTGCTTGCCCGCGATCGCCAGAGAGAGCGCCAGGCGGCGGCGTACCTCGTCCGACGCGTCGCCAGAGCGCATGGCGAGCCGGTAATCGGCCTGCGCCCGCCGCTGCTCCCCGATCAGGTCGAATGCAAGGCCGCGGTCTGCGGCGAGCCGCGCGACGGGCCAGCCCATGGCTTCGGCCTGCGCGAACAGGCGCAGCGCCTCGCCAGGCCGCTCCGAGCGGACGAGGATCGCCGCGCGCACCGCGAGCGCGCGCGGGCTGCCCGGGCTTACCCGGTCGGCGCGGGCGAGGAAGGATCCGGCCGCGCTCAGATCGTCGAGCCTGATCGAGAGTTCGGCGGCGGAGAGCAGCGCGTCCAGGTCGCGCGGGTTCGCGCCCAGCCTGCGCACCTGCTCCGCCAAGCGGTCCGCATCCGATACGCCGACCGGCTGCACGAAGCCCTGGGCCGTCAGGGGAGCCGACATGAGCGCCAGCGCGAGAGCCGAGAAGCGAAAAATCATGATCGGGCGACAGCTTAGACGCGGGCGATGCGCCCCCGGCAATGCACCCGCGATGAACGGTGGCGGCGCGACGACGAGCGTCGGCCCTCGTAGCCGATCAGCGTCGGCGACCGGCGGCGTGGAACAGCCCCGCCGACGCGAGCCATAGCGCGGCGAACATGACGGTCGAGCCCACCACGTCCCAGGGCCAGCCCGCCCCATCCGCGCCAAGCCCGAGCGCAACGGCGACGATGCCGATCAGCAGATGCACGCCAGCCGTCGCGGCCATGACCCGCGCCATCCCCGCCGGTCGGAGGCGCGCCATCCAGCTCCCCCCGGCCGCTACCGCCAGCACGCCCGCGAACAGAAGGTTTGCGTCGTTGCGCTCGCTCCCGATCACGCCAACCGCTAGGTTGATCCAGACGAGCAGCACGGCGGCGAGAACTGCCGCAGCCATGCCGAGCCGCGCGAGCCATCCACCGGACATCCGCGCCGCAAGCTCGATGCCCAGCCCCAGCGACGCGAGCAGCGCTGCGGCCACCGCAAAGTCGAAGCCGGTCCAGTGCAGTCCCTCGATCCCCGCGCGCATGCCGAGGACTGGCAGGAGAAGGAGCGCGGCGAGAGCGCCCCAGCCGGCCAAGCGCCAGAGCGGTCCGTGGGTCGCGCTCGCCATTCTCGTTCCTCCGTGTCGGTCAGGTCTGCGGACCTATGCGTGGGAGTCGCAACTGTGATGCGCGGGATGTGGAGAAACGATGCAGCCCAGTTTCGTTACCCCGACATTGTGCCGGGGTTTACGTCGACCCGAGTCATGGACGTGAGGAGGTGCTGCACCGTGGATGCCGGCACAAGGCCGGCATGACGAGATCCCACCAAGCGCGCTGCGGCGAAGCCGTGGCGTCGAACGGGGTCGCGATGCGACCCCGCCGGCCGCGCTGGCGCGTCTTGCCGCCAGCAGGCTGGCGGCATGCGCGCTGCGCGTTACTGGTTATTCTGCCGGTGGAGGAAACGCGGGATATCGACCGAGCCGTCGCCCTCGCCCTCATCGCGAGATGCGCCGCGGGCAGCGTTGGACATGCGCTCGAACAGCGTGCCGCCGAGCTTGACGCGCGGCGTCGGCTGAGCGGGCGCAGCCTCGGTCTCGCTCCCGGGGGCGAGCCAGCGGCGGCGAGGCTCCTCGGCGGACGGAGCCGCGGGCGCGCTAAAGCCGTCGTCCGCGAAGGTCTTGGGCGGCTGGGCGACGATCGCCTCCGCGCCCAGCACCAGCTCCTCGTTCGCTGCGTCCGCGGTCTCCGGCACACCTTCGGCCGGCTGGGTCGACTCGGTCAGTTCCAGCGGCTCGGCGGCCTCGGACACGGGCGCCACAGGGTCGATGTCCTGGATCGGGGCGGATGCGGGCTGCGCCGGCTCCGCGGTCGACGGCCGGAAGCTGACCGGCTCCTCGCGCCGACCCAGCCCCACGCCGCCGAACGAGAAGGAGCGGGTCGGCTCGGCCTGCGCTGGCGCGGCCTGGGCGCGCGTCTGCGCCTCGATGCCCGTCGCGACCACCGAGACCCGGATCTTGCCCTCCAGCTCCGGGTTGAACGCCGAGCCCCAGATGATGTTGGCGTCGGGATCGACCAAGTCGCGGATGTGGTTGGCGGCCTCGTCCACCTCCAGCAGGCGCATGTCGTCGCCGCCCGTGATGGAGATGATCACGCCCTTGGCGCCCTGCACCGACACACCATCGCGGAGCGGGTTGGCGATCGCCTTCTGCGCCGCCTCGAGCGCGCGGTTGTCGCCCGACGCCTCGCCCGTGCCCATCATGGCCTTGCCCATCTCCTGCATCACGGAGCGGACGTCGGCGAAGTCGAGGTTGATGAGGCCCGGCATGACCATCAGGTCGGTGATCCCGCGCACGCCCTGCTGCAGCACCTCGTCGGCCATCTGGAAGGCCTGCTTGAAGGTGGTGTTCGCGTTGGCGATCAGGAACAGGTTCTGGTTGGGGATGACGATGAGCGTATCGACGTACTTCTGCAGTTCTTCGATGCCCTGATCGGCCGCTTTGGCGCGTCGGTTGCCCTCGAAGGCGAATGGCTTGGTCACCACGCCGACGGTCAGGATCCCCATGTCGCGCGCCGCCTTGGCGATGACGGGAGCGGCGCCGGTGCCGGTGCCGCCGCCCATGCCGGCGGCGATGAACACCATGTGGCTGCCTTCCAGCCGCTTGGCCAGGTCGTCGATCGTCTCCTCGGCCGCCGCACGGCCGATCTCCGGCCGCGCGCCCGCGCCCAGGCCCTGCGTGATCTTGGAGCCGAGCTGGATGCGCGTCGGGGCGGTCGATTGCTTCAGCGCCTGCGCGTCGGTGTTGGCGACCAGGAAGTCGACCCCCTGCACGTCCGCGTTCATCATGTTGGCGATGGCGTTGCCGCCCGCGCCGCCCACGCCGATCACCGCGATGCGCGGGGTCAGCTCGTCCACCTCAGGCGCCAGAAATTCAATGCTCATCCGCGTCCACTCCGCCCCCAAACCGCCAACTCGCGGCCATCGTTAACCATTTTGCACGTTCGATTCCGGCCCGCCACCCCAAAAAGAGATGAACGGCGCATCAATAGTTCGCCCGCGCCGCCTGGATCAGCTTGCGCATGAACCCGCCCGTCTTGGGCCGGTGCACCGTCTGCACGGGCGCAACGCTCCTCAAATCGACCGGGTCGGTCGCAGCATAGAAGGCGAGACCCGCCAGCGTCGCGAAGGCGGGGCCGCCATGCGCCTCCGGCATTCCGGTCAGCCCGCGCGGCCGGCCGATCCGGACCGAGCGCCCCAGCGCCGCCTGAGCGTAGTCGGCGATGCCTTTTAGCTCCGCACCGCCGCCGGTCAGCACGACCTGCCGCCCGACCGGTCCCTCGAACCTTAGCTGCTGGAGCGCCTTGCGGATCTCGGCCATCTGGTGCTCCAGCCGCTGCCGGATCACCCCGATCAGCGCCGCCTTGGTGATCTGCGAGCCATCCGTTTCCTCCTCGCCGACCGGCGCGAGCGGGATCATCTCGTGATTGTCGCGCGGGCTCGCATTGGCCGAGCCATGGAAGCACTTCATCCGCTCCGCCACCTGCCGCCGCGTGCCGAAGGCGGACGCAATGTCGTCGGTGATGTCGGCCGCGCCGATTGGGAGCGAGGTCAGCCCGACCAGCATGCCGCCCGCGAACAAGGACACGTTGGTGATCCCCGCGCCGAGTTCCACCAGCGCGACGCCCAGTTCGCGTTCCTCCTCCGACAGGCATGCAAGGCCCGTCGCGACCGGCGCGGCGATGATCGATTTCACCTCCAGATGCGCCGAGCGGACGCAGAGGTCGAGGTTGCGGACCGGCGACCCGTCAGCCGCGACGACATGGATATGAACCCCGAGCCGGTCGGCGTGGAGCCCCAGCGGCTTCTTGACGCCGGTCAGCCCGTCGAGCGTGTAGAGGGCGGGCTGGGCATGCAGCACCATGCGGCCCTGCGGATCGATCGAGTTGCGCCCCGCCGCCAGCAGCGCGTCGATATCAGACTGCTCGACCCGGTGACCGCCCAGCTCGAACTCCACCTCCGCCACGTCGCTGACGAGGCCGCCGGCCGAAAATCCGACCCACACATTCTCGATGTTGAGCCCGGCGATCCGCTCGGCCTGCTCCACCGCCTCGCGTACCGCCACCTCGGTCGCGGCCATGTCGGCGACATAGCCGCGCTTGACGCCGCGGCTCTCGCGCTGGCCGGTACCGAGCACGATGAGCTCGCCGCCGTCGCCCGGTTGGGCGATGAGCGCCGACACCTTGGACGAGCCGATGTCGAGCGCGGTGATCAGCCCCCCGGGTGCGACCTTGGCCATCTCCTTACCCCTCTGTCCCCATGTTCGCCGCGACCGTGCTCCCGGTCGTCCCCTCGCCCGGATCGGCGACCTGCCGCTGCGTCTCCGGGTTCGGCTTGCGGGCCACCAGCTTGGCCGGATCGCGCATGTCGAAGCTGACCCAGCCACGCCCCAGGAGCGGGTGCGCGCCGTCGCGCTTGGCGAAATCGAGCAGCGCCGCCGCCGCGCCTTCTTCGGGCAGCTTCAGCGTCTCGCCGCTGTCGAAGCGTAGATCCCAGCGCCGGTTGCCGACCCAGGTCGCCGCGCGTACCCGGGGCTTCAGCGCCGGCGCGGCCGCGAGCAGCGCCTGATAGCCCGGCGCCTGCCGGTCCGCACCCGGCCCGATGATGAGCGGCAGGTCGGGGATCGCGCCCGGATCGACGGGATCGAGCAGCACCCCATCCCTGTCGATCAGCGTGAGGCGCCCCTGATCCTGCCACACCGCCGCCGGCTGGCGCTCGACGATGTCGACCAGGAGCGTGTCGGGCAGACGGCGCGAGACGTGCGCGTCGGCGATCCAGCCATAGCGGAGCAGCTTCTGCCGCACCGCCTCCAGGTCGACGAGTGGCAGCGCGCGGCTCTGCTGATCGAGCGCGACAGCATAGACGGACATGCGGTCCATGCGCTTCAGGCCGGTGATCTCGATCTGCTCGACACGGAAGCCTGCGCGCCCCGCCGCCTCGCCCAGCTGTTCGCCGACCATCGCGGGCACGCCCAGCGCCACCGCGCCTGCGCTCAGCGCGACGCCGCCAACCGACAGCATGGCGACTGTCGCCGCCCTGCGTAGCGCCGCCTCGCTGACCGGCAGCTTCGAGAGCAACCAGTCGATGCGCGACGGCTTGGGCTTGCCGCGGGTCCTCACGGGCTGGCGGCGGACGGGAGCGCCGCGGCGGAGCGTGCGCGTGCTCATGCGCCAATTCCTTCGTCCCGCAGGGCGTCATCGACGATCATCTGCACCAGCGTCGGATAGTCGATGCCGTTGTGCGCCGCCTGCTCGGGCACCAGGCTGAGCGGCGTCATCCCCGGCTGGGTGTTCACCTCCAGCAGGAACAAGCCGTCGACGCCGCGCTCGTCGTCCCAGCGGAAATCGGCCCGGCTCGCGCCCTTGCAGCCGAGCAGCCGGTGCGCTTCCAGCGCCACGCTCTCGCACGCCCGCGCCACCTCGTCCGGGATCGGCGCGGGGTAGAGATGCTCGGTCATCCCCTCCGTGTACTTGGCGTCGTAATCGTAGAAACCGGAGCGCGGGCGCAGCTCGGTCACGCCGAAGGCGCGCCCGCCCAGCACCGCCGTGGTCAGCTCGCGCCCGCGGATGAACGGCTCGGCCAGCAGCTCATCGAAATCCTGCCAAGGCCCGGCCACGTCGCGCCCGATCGGCTCGCCGTAGTTGCCGTCGGCGGTCACGATCGCGACGCCGACCGATGACCCCTCATTCACGGGCTTCAGCACATAGGGCCGGGCGAGCGGATCGCCCTCGAACAGCTCGGCGGACCTGACCATGCGCCCGCCGGGCATCGGGATGCCGTGCGGGACCAGCACCTGCTTGGTCAGCTGCTTGTCGACCGCGATCACGGAGGTCGCCATCCCCGAATGGGTGTAGCGCAGGCCCATGAGGTCCATCAGGCCCTGGACGGAGCCGTCCTCGCCCGGCGTCCCGTGAAGCGCGTTGAAGACGAGGTCGGGCGCGGCGTCCGCCAGCCGCGCCGCCACATCGCGTCCCATGTCGATGCGGGTGACGCGGTGCCCCAAGCTTTCCAGCGCGTCGGCCACGCCCGCGCCGGACAGGAGTGAGACTTCGCGCTCGGCCGACCAGCCGCCGTAAAGGACCGCGATGTGGAGGCTCATCTCGTCCTCCCAAAGCTTGTTTGGGGAGGGGGACCGCGGCGCGCCAGCGCCGTGGTGGAGGGGGGGCGAGCGTAGCGCGCCGACTGCGTCGGCGGCCCCTCCACCACTCGCTTCGCGAGCGGTCCCCCTCCCCGAGCGAGCTCGGGGAGGACGAGACACGGCCCGCTCACGCCATCACCCCCACCCGCTGGATTTCCCATTCCAGGCTCACCCCCGAATGCGCCTTCACCCGCGCCCGCACCTCTTCGCCCAGTCCCTCGATGTCGGCGCTGGTCGCGTCGCCGGCGTTGATCAGGAAATTCGTATGCTTTTCACTCACCTGCGCGGACCCGCGCGTCAATCCGCGGCAGCCCGCCGCGTCGACCAGACGCCACGCCTTGTCGCCCGGCGGGTTCTTGAAGGTGGAGCCGCCGGTCCGGGACCGGAGCGGCTGCGTCGCCTCTCGGCTTGCGGCGATGCGGTCCATCTCCGCCTGAATCGCGGCCGGGTCCCCAGGTCCACCCCGGAACGTCGCACCGACGACGATCGCGCCGGCCGGCAGCTCGGAGTGGCGGTAGCTATAGCCGAGCTCCGCGGCCGCCAGCGTGCGCCGCTCGCCCGACCGCAGCACAACCTCGCAGTCGACCAGCACGTCCGCCGTCTCACGGCCGTACGCGCCGCCGTTCATGCGCACGAAGCCGCCGACCGTGCCGGGAATCGAGCGCAGGAACTCCAGCCCGGCGATACCGGCGTCGCGCGCGGTCGAGGAGACCAGGATGCCGCTCGAGCCGCCGCCGCAGCGCAGCGTCGTCGCGTCGATCGCCGCGACTTTGGCGAAGGCCTTGCCCAGTCGCACCACAACGCCCGGGACGCCGCCGTCGCGTACGATCAGGTTGGACCCGAGCCCCAGCGCCATGACCGGCGTCGCCGGGTCGAGCGCGGCAAGGAAGGCGGCCAAGTCGTTCACGTCCGCAGGCTCGAACAGATACTCCGCAGGCCCGCCCGCCTTGAACCAGACGAGCGGCGCGAGCGGGGCGGAAGGGGTGAGCCGGCCGCGGACGCTCCGATCCTCCCCGGAACGGGGAGGGGGACCGCTCGCCGCAGGCGAGTGGTGGAGGGGTCCACCGGCGTCAGCCGGCGCGGGCGCGCCGGCCCTCTCCACCACGCTGCGCGTGGTCCCCCTCCCCGTGCCGGGGAGGATTTCGGGTGACACGCTCACGCCGCCTCCCCCCGCTTCGCCCGGATCGCGTCGGCGAGGCCCGCCGCCCACTTCGTGATGTCGCCCGCGCCCAGGCAGACGACCTGATCGCCGCCGCGCAGATCCTCGGCGAGCACCGCCGCCAGCGCGTCGGCATCGCCGACCGTGTCGGCATGGCGGTGCCCGCGCCGCTTCAGTCCCTCGACCAGCGCCTCGGCCGAGACGCCCTCGATCGGCTGCTCGCCCGCGGGATAGACCGGCGTCACCAGCACCCGGTCGGCGTCGTTGAACGCCGTCTGGAACTCGCCCATCAGGTTGCCGAGCCGCGAGTAGCGGTGCGGCTGCACCACCGCGATGACCCTGCCCCGCGCCCCTTCGCGCGCCGCCGCCAGCACGGCGCGGATCTCGACAGGGTGGTGACCATAGTCGTCGATGATCGTCGCGCCGGCCACCTCGCCCACCTTGGTGAAGCGCCGCTTGACCCCGCCGAAGGCGTGGAACCCGCGCTGGATGGTGGCGTCGTCTATGCCGAGCTCCAGCGCGACGCCGATGGCGGCGAGCGCGTTCTGGACGTTGTGCCGCCCGGCCATGGGCAGCTCGATCCCCTCGATCGAGCGCACCCGCCCGTCGCGCTCGCGCACGATCGCCTCGAAGCGGTTGCCGCCCGGCACCGGCTCGACGTTGACGCCGCGCACATCGGCCTGGGCGGAAAAGCCATAGGTGACGATGCGGCGGTCGCGCAGTCGCGGCAGGATGTTCTGCACTTCCGGATGATCCAGGCACATCAGCGCCGCGCCATAAAAGGGCGTGTTCTCGACGAACTCGACAAACGCGTCCTTGACCGCGTCGAACGAGCCGTAATGGTCGAGATGCTCGGGGTCGATGTTGGTCACGACCGCAACCGTACCGTCGAGCCGCAGGAACGAGCCGTCGCTCTCGTCCGCCTCCACCACCATCCAGTCGGACGCGCCCAGCCGCGCGTTGGAGCCATAGCTGTTGATGATGCCGCCGTTGATGACGGTCGGGTCGACCCCACCCGCATCGAGCAGCGCCGCGATCATCGAGGTGGTCGTCGTCTTGCCGTGCGTCCCCGCCACCGCGACGGTCGATTTCAGCCGCATCAGCTCGGCCAGCATCTCCGCGCGGCGCACGACGGGGATGCGCCGTTCCATCGCGGCTTCCACCTCCGGATTCGACCGCACGATGGCCGTCGAGGTGACGACCACCGCCGCATCGCCCAGATTATCGGCTACGTGCCCGATCGCGACGGGGATGCCCTTATCGCGCAAACCCTGCACGACATAGCCTTCGGCCACGTCCGAGCCCTGCACCCGGTAGCCGAGGTTGTGCATGACCTCCGCAATTCCGGACATGCCAATCCCGCCGATGCCGACGAAGTGGATCGCGCCGATGTCGGTCGAGAGTTTTTTCACTTTGAGTCCTCCCCAAGCTCGCTTGGGGAGGGGGGCCGCCGCGCCCCGTCGGCGCGGGGGTGGTGGGGCCGCCGGCGGAGCCGGCGGTCTGGCGACCGCCGCCCCTCCACCACTCGCTTCGCGAGCGGTCCCCCTCCCCGAGCAAGCTCGGGGAGGACGAAGTGAGCCCACCCCCTCACGCCGCCACCGCCAGCGCCGAACGCGGCGCGCCCAGGTCCTCGACCAGGTCGGCCAGGTCGCCGACCGCGTTCGGCTTGCCGACGCTTCGCGCCCGCGCGGCGGCGTTGGCGAGCGGCGCCGGGTCGAGCCCCAGCTTCTGCATCTGCTTGGCCAGTTCGACCGCGGTGAAGGCGGATTGCGGGATGGTGCGCGCGCCGCCCGCCGCCGTGATCTCGCGAGCGTTGGCGGTCTGATGATCGTCGGTCGCGGTCGGCAGCGGCACCAGGATCGCGGGCCGGCCCGCCGCGGTCAGCTCGGCGATGGTGGACGCGCCCGCGCGCGCGATGACCAGATGCGCCCAGCCCAGCTGCTCGGGCAGATCGGGCAGATAGGTGGCGAGGTCGGCCGCGATCTGGTGGCCCGCATAAGCCGCGCGTGCCGCGTCGATGTCCTCGATCCGGGCCTGGTGCGTGACCTGCAGCCGCCGGCGATAGGGCGCGGGCAGCAGCGCCAGCGCCTCCGGCACGACCCGACTCAGCACGCTCGCTCCCTGAGACCCGCCGGTGACGAGCACGCGGAAGATGCCGTCCTCCTCCAGCAACGGATAGGGCTTGTCGCGCCAGGCCAGCACCGCCTCGCGCACCGGGTTGCCGACCACGCGGGCCTTCAGCGCATGCTTTTCCGCCAGCCGCTCGGTCCGGTCGTAGGAGGTGGCGATCGCGTCGACCCGCCCCGTGACGAGCCGGTTGACCCGGCCCAGCACCGCGTTCTGCTCGTGCACCGCGGTCGGGATCTTGTCGGCGAACGCCGCGAGCAGCGCGGGGAAGGCCGCATAGCCGCCGAATCCGATCACCGCGGCGGGCTGGAAGGTGCGGTATAGCTCGCGCGCCATGGCGCGCCCGCGCCACATCTCGCGCCCCGCCTTGGCCCAGCCGACCGGCCCGCCTGCCAGCCGCGCGGCCGGCAGGACGTGCGTCTGCACGCCTTCGAACAGCCCCGGGAAGCGCACCCCGCGCGCGTCCGACACCAGCGCCACGCGATGCCCGCGCCGGGTCAGCTCGGCGGCGAGCGCGGCGGCCGGCACCATGTGCCCACCCGTACCGCCGGCGGCGAGGACGAAGTGGCGGCTCATTGCTGCCCCCATCGGACCACATAGGGCGAGCGCGTCAGGAACGGATTGCGCCGGGTGAAGGCGAGCAGCAGCCCCATGCCGATCGACAGGGCGATCAGCGACGAGCCGCCATAAGAGATGAAGGGCAGCGTCATGCCCTTGGACGGCGCCAGCCCCGTGTTGACCGCCATCGAGACCAGCGCCTGCGCCCCGAACTGCACCGCCAAGCCGGACGCGGCGAGCAGCTTGAACTCGTCCTGCTCGTCCAGCAGCTTGACGAACACCCGCACCACGATCGCCAGGAACACGGTCGCGACGACCGAACAAGCGAGGATGCCGAATTCCTCGCCGATGACGGAGAAGACATAGTCGGTGTGCGCCTCGGGCAGGCCGAACTTCGCCTGACCGCCGCCCGGGCCGGTGCCAGTCCAGCCGCCCGCGGTGATCGTGCGATGCGCCGCGTCGGTCTGGAAATGGTCGGCCGCGCCTTCCCCCTCGACGCCGGGGAAGAGAAACGCGTCGATCCGCGCCCGTGCCGTCCCATAGAACAGATACGCCGCGACAATCCCCGCCAGGCCCAGGCCGCCAAGCACGGCCAGCGTCCGCATCGAGGTGCCGGCGATCATCAGCAGCGCGGCGGTCACGATGCAGAAGATCACGGTCTGGCCGAAATCGGGCTGCATCATCAGTAGCGCCGCGACCGTCCCGGTCAGCGCCAGCGCGATCGGCACCAGCGGCAGCTCTTCGTCCTTCGCCTTCAAAGACAGGAGCCAGGCCATAGCGACGATGAAGAACGGCTTCAGGAACTCGGACGGCTGAAACTCGGCGATCCCCACGCCGATCCAGCGCCGCGCGCCGTTGTGCTCGGCGCCGATGAAGGGAGTCAGCGCCAGCAGCGCGAAGAACAGAACCGCGCCCATCAGCGCGAGCCGGCGCGCGGTGGCGACGGGCAGCATCGAGACCCCCAGCAGCACCGGAAGCGACACCCCGACCCACATCACCTGCCGCCAGAAATAGTGGAGCGGCGCGAGCTGGTGGTGCTCGCCCGAATAGCGCACCGCGGTCGCAGGGCTGGCGGCGGCGACCGCGACCAGGCCGATAGCGATCAAAAACAGGGCCAGGCCGAGCAGCATCCGATCGACGTCGAAGAACCAGGCCGAAAGCGCGGAGCGATCACCTCGCCCGCCCCGCCGCTTCACCTTCGCGACCAGGCTCTCGCGTGTCGCGTCGGTCATAGCGCCCCCACCAACCGGCGGAACTGGTCGCCGCGGTCTTCATAGTCCCGGAACTGATCGAAGCTGGCCGCGGCCGGGGAGAGCAGCACCGTCTCCCCCGCCTGCGCCTGCACGGCAGCGCTGGACACTGCACGGGCGAGCGTGCCCGCCTCCTCGACCGGCACCCGGCCCGACAGCGCGCGGGCGAACACCGGCCCCGCCTCGCCGATCGTATACGCGCGCGAGACATGGCCGAAATACGGAGCGCAGGCGTCGAGATCCTCGCCCTTGGCGCGCCCGCCCAGGATCCAGTGGATGCTATCGTAGGCGGCGAGCGCCGGCGCGACGCTGTCCGGATTGGTCGCCTTGCTGTCGTTGACGAACGTGACCCCGCCCAGCGTCCGCACCCGCTCCATCCGATGCGGCAGGCCGGCGAAGCTCTCCAGCCCGCGGTCGATGTCCCGCTCGGCCACGCCCAGCTCCTTGGCGACCGCGATCGCGGCGAGCGCGTTCTGCGCGTTGTGCGGCCCCTGCAGCGCCGGCCAGCGGCGCTGGTCCAGGCAGACGCCCGGCGCGATCTTGGTCAGATGCTCGCCCCGCGCCGAGAGAGCGCGCGCGATCTGCGCGGTGGACACGTCGCCAATGCCGATCACCGCCTCGTGGATGGGCGACTGCATCGCGAACAGCCGCGCCTTGGACGCCGCATAAGCCTCGAACCCGTCGTACCGATCGAGATGGTCGGGCGTGATGTTGAGCAGCACCGCTACATCGCAGTCCAGGCTTTGCGTCAGGTCGATCTGGAAGCTCGACAGCTCCAGCACATAGACGCCGCCTTTGGGCAGCGGCTCCTGCGCCAGGATCGGCAAGCCGATATTGCCACCCATCAGCGTCGGCACGCCCGCGGTCTGGAGGATGTGGTGGACAAGCGCGGTCGTGGTCGACTTGCCGTTGGTGCCGGTGATCCCGACCACCCTATGCCCGGGCAGCTCGGCCCTGGCTTGCGCGAACAGCTCGACATCGCCGATGATCGCCACGCCCGCGGCGCGCGCCTTCGCCGCGAGCGGATGCGTGTTGAGCGGCACGCCCGGCGAGAGGACGAGCGCGTCGAAGCCGGAGAGATCGTCGAGCGGGGCAACCTGTAGCCCTTCAGGACACGGGGAGAGCGCGGATCGCCGCCCCTCGTCCACGTCCCAGGCGATCACCTCCGCGCCGCCCGCCAGCAGCGCGCGCACCGTCGCCGCGCCCGAGCGCGCCAGGCCCAGCACTGCATAGCGCTTTCCTGCCCAAGAAGAGGACAGGATCATGCCGCACCACCTCCGTCACCCCGGCCCCGTGCCGGGGTCCACCGGGACGCACGCCCCGGACCGACGGAGGCGCGGCACCGTGGATGCCGGGACGAGCCCGGCATGACGGAGGAGGGGCGTCGCATCCTCACCGCAGCTTCAACGTGCTCAGGCCCGCCAGCGCCAGCACCAGCGCGATGATCCAGAAGCGGATCACGACCGTCGGCTCCGACCAGCCGAGCTGCTCGAAATGGTGGTGGATGGGGGCCATGCGGAACACGCGCTTGCCGGTGCGCTTGTAGAAGAACACCTGGATGATGACGCTGAGCGCCTCCACGACGAACAGCCCACCGATGATGCCCAGCACGATCTCGTGATGCGCGACCACCGCGATCGTGCCGAGCGCGCCGCCAAGTGCGAGGCTGCCGGTGTCGCCCATGAACACGGCTGCCGGCGGGGCGTTGTACCACAGGAAGCCGAGCCCAGCGCCCACCACCGCGCCGCAGAAGATCGCGAGCTCGCCCGCCATGCGGACATGCGGAATGCCCAGATATTCGGCGAACTTCGCGTTGCCGGCCAGGTAGGCGATGATCATGAAGGCGACCGACGCGATGATGACCGGCATTGTCGCCAGCCCGTCCAGACCATCGGTCAGGTTCACCGCGTTGCCGAACGCCACGATCGTGAAGGCGGCGAATATCGGGTAAAACCAGCCCAGATCAAAATACATGCGCTGGGTGAAGGGCAGGTACAGGTGCGGCCCGTTCTGCCCCATGATGATCCAGGCCGCGACGCCCGCGATGATGAACTCGAGCAGCAGCCGCACCCGCCCCGGCACGCCTGCCGTGGTCGCCTTGCGGACCTTGTCGTAATCATCGAGGAACCCGATCGCGCCGAACCCGAGCGTCACGAACAGGCACGCCCAGACATAAGGGTTGGCCAAATCCATCCATAGCAGGATGGCGAGGCTCATCGCGGTCAGGATCATCAGCCCGCCCATGGTCGGCGTGCCGCGCTTGGCGAGGTGCGTCTGCGGGCCGTCCGCGCGGATCGGCTGCCCCTTGCCCTGCCGCACGCGCAGCCAGCCGATGAACTTCGGCCCGATCAAGAGGCCGATGGCGAGCGCGGTCGCGACCGCCGCGCCGGTCCGGAAGCTCTGGTATCGGATAAGGTTGAGGAGCCCGGGGAAGCCGAGTTGCTCCGCGATCCAGAAGAGCACTCTCTAAGCCCCATTCCGGAGCGCCGCGACCAGGCGCGACAGCCCCACCCCGTTCGATCCCTTGACCAGCACCGCGTCGCCCGCGCGCAACTCCGCGCGCAGCCGTTCGGTCGCGGTCGCCGTGTCGGGGACATGCACGACGTTCGCCTTTCGCTCAAGGGCGTGCGCCAGCGGCGCCATCGCTTCGCCGACGAGAAGAATCAGCTCGGCGCGCGCGGCGAGCACCGGCTCCGCCAGCTCGGCGTGCAGCGCTTCCGACTGGTGCCCCAACTCGCGCATCTCGCCCAATACCGCGATCCGCCGGCCGGGCTCCTCGGCCAGCACGGCCAGGGTCGCGCGGACCGAGGCTGGGTTGGCGTTGTAGCTCTCGTCGATCAGCAGCGCCTGACCCTCGCCCGCCTCAACCAAGGTTCGCTCGCCACGGCCGGGCATGCCGTTCAGCTCGGCGAGCGCCAAGCCCGCCAGCCCCAGGTCGCCGCCCGCCGCGTCGACCGCGGCCAGTACGGCGAGCGCGTTCATCACCCAGTGTGCGCCCGGTTGGGCGAGCGTGAAGCTCAGCTCACGTTCGCCGACCCGCGTCGTCACGAACTGCCCCGCCGGCACCCGCATCGCCTCCAGCGCGCGCACGTCCGCGTCGTCGGAGCGGCCAAAGGTGACGATCCGGTCGGTGTGCAGCTTCGCCGCCGCCAGCAACCGCTCGAAATGGCGGTTGTCGCGCGGCAGGATCGCCGTCCCGCCCGGCTCCAGCCCCTGGAAGATCTCCGCCTTGGCGTCGGCGATCCCCTCTTCGCTTTTGAAGAATTCGATGTGCGCGCTCGTCACCCAGGTGATGATCGCGACGTGCGGGCGCACCAGCCGGGTCAGCGCGGCGATCTCGCCGGCATGGTTCATGCCCATCTCGAACACGCCGAAGCGGGTGTCCCGCGGCATCCGCGACAGGCTGAGCGGCACGCCGACATGGTTGTTGTAGCTCTTGAGCGATCGGTGCGCCGCGCCCGGCGCCGCGCGCTCCAGCGCCGCCCACAGCGCCTCCTTGGCGCTGGTCTTGCCGACCGAGCCAGTCACGCCGATCACCGTGCCGCCCATCCGCGCCCGCGCCGCCCGGCCGAGGGCGTTCAGGGCTTCGGAGGTATCGGCCACCCGCACATGCGGGTGCGCCGACGCGTCGCTCACCAAGGCGCCAGCCGCCCCTTGCGCAAAAGCCTGGTCGAGGAAGCGGTGCCCGTCCGTCGTTTCGCCCTTGAGCGCCACGAACAGATCGCCCTCCCCCACCTCCCGTGAATCGAACGCGACGCCGGACGCGGTGAAGGCCCCCGACGCAGCGCCGCCCGTCGCCGCGGCGATGTCGGCGGAGGTCCAAAGAGTCACGACTGCTCCACGGAAGGAGTAGGATTGGGATCAGCGCCGCTCACCCCACGCACTCCCGTGCCACCTCGACATCGTCGAAGGGCAGGACCAGGTCGCCGACGATTTGGCCCTGTTCGTGACCCTTCCCTGCGATCAGCACGATGTCCTCTGGCCCGGCTGCCGCGATCGCGGCGGCAATCGCCTCGCGTCGGTCGCCGATCTCGGTCGCGCCCCGCGCGCCTTCCAGCACCGCGGCGCGGATCGTGGCCGGATCTTCAGAGCGGGGATTATCGTCGGTCACGATCACATGGTCGGCCGTTCGCGCAGCCACCTGACCCATCGCCTCGCGCTTGCCCTCGTCACGGTCGCCGCCCGCGCCGAAGACCAGGATCAGCCGACCGCCCGCATGCGGCTTCAACGCCGCCACCGCCGCTTCCAGCGCGTCGGGCGTATGGGCGTAGTCGACGTAAACCGGGGCGCCCGAGCGCGCGATGGCGGCCCGCTCCAGCCGCCCGCGCACGGGTTGTAGTCGAGACAGATTTGCGATCGTGGAGGGCAGGTCACCTCCGGTCGCGATCACCAGCCCGGCCGCCACCAGTGCGTTCGCGGCCTGATAGGCCCCGATCAGCGGCAGCCTCACCTGATAGGTCTGTCCCTCGGCAATGAGCATCAGATCCTGGCCCAACAGGGACGGGGCGCGCGCGGTAATCCGCAGGCACGCGCCGCGCTCCCCCACGGTCAGCACCCGGTTGCCGCGCTCGCGCGCCAGGTCGATCACCTGCGCCGCCCGCTGGTCGTCGGCCCACACCACCGCCGCACCGTCGGGGTCGAGCACCTCGGCGAAGAGTCGCATCTTGGCGGTGAAGTACGACGCCATGTCACCGTGATAGTCGAGATGGTCGCGGCTGAGATTGGTGAACGCCGCCGCGCGCACCGGCAGCCCCTCCGTCCGGTATTGCGCCAGGCCATGGCTCGATGCCTCGAAGGCAAGGTGGGTAACGCCCTCGCGCTTCAGCCCGGCGACATTGGACAGGAACGTCACGACGTCGGGCGTGGTCAGGCCGGTATGGACGCTCTCGTCGGGGGTGGTCACGCCCAGCGTACCGACGGACGCGGCATGGTGGCCCGCCATGCGCCACAGCTGGCGCGTCATCTCCACCGTCGAGGTCTTGCCGTTGGTGCCGGTAGCGGCGACGCAGACGTCCGGAAAGGGCGCGAAGAACTTGGCCGCCAGTCGCGCGAAGCGGGCGCGCGGCTCTTCGTCAGCGATCAACACCGCGCCGCTCACGGCCGTCCCGGGACGCGCCACCACCGCGACCGCGCCCGCGCGCACGGCGTCCGGGATGAAGTCCTCGCCGTTGACGCGCATGCCCTGGAACGCACCGAACACCGTGCCGGGCGCGACCTTGCGGTGATCGATCGCAAAGCCGGTGACGGTCGCCTCCTCCCCGCCTCCGGTCAGCGCGCCGAGCTTCATGCGCCGGCCCGCATCAATGCGCGCCCTTGTCGGCGGCGCGCCAGATCAGCGGATCGATGTCGGACAGGTCGATATCGCGCGCCGCGTTGGGCACGACGCCCAACATCGCGCCCGTGCGCGCGATCACCCGGCTGACCACGGGCGCCGCGGTCCAGGCGGCGGTGGTCAGCCCGAAGCTTTCCTTGTTGCCCTTGGGCGAGTCGAGCATGGCGATCACCACATAGCGCGGTGCGTCCATCGGGAAAGCCGCCGCGAACGTCGACACGTTGCGCCGCCGGTCATAGCCGCCGCCCGACGCCGCCTCCGCGGTGCCGGTCTTCCCACCCACCCGATAGCCGGGCGCCTCGCCCTTCTTGCCCGTGCCCTCCAGCACGATCAGCCGCAGCATCTGGCGCATCCGCGCGCTGGTCGCCTCGCTGAACACGCGCCGGCCCGGATCGGGGCGGCCCTGGACCTTCAGGAGCGTGGCGGGCCGCCACACGCCGCCGTTGACGAGCGCGGCATAGGCCTGCGCCAACTGCAGCGGCGTGATCGCGATCCCGTGGCCATAGGCGGCGGTCATGGTGGTGGTCCGCGCCCAGTAGCTCGGCCACAGCGTCCGACCCTTCTCCTTCAGCTCGATCACAGGCTTGTCGGCGAAGCCCAAACGACGATAGCTCGCCTGCAGCCGCTCCGCCCCGATCTCGTCCGCGATGCGCGCGGTCGCGATGTTGGACGAATGGATCAGCGTCTCGGGGATGTTGAGCCAGCGCTTCTGCTCGTGACCCCGGTCGTCGTGGATGGTGTGCCCGCCGACGCGCAGCGGGACGGTCGCGTCGAAGCGGCGGCTGATGTCCTTCACCACGCCGGTCTCCAGTGCGATGGCGGCGGCGATGGGCTTGAAGGTGGAGCCGAGCTCGTAGACGCTTTGGGTGTTGACGTTGCGCAGCTGCTCCAGCCCGGCCATGCCGACCCGGTTGGGGTTGAAGGTCGGCAGCGACACCATCGCCACCACCTCGCCCGTATGCACGTCGAGAACGAGGCCGGACGCGGCGCGCGCCTGGTGCCCGATCTGCGCGCGCGCCAGTTCCGACTCCATCGCCGCCTGAACGCGCATGTCGATCGCGAGCGGAACCGGCTTGCCCGCGGCGGCGCGGTCGAGCAGCCGGGCGTCGAGCACGCGCTCCATGCCGGCCATGCCGTGCCCGTCGGTGGACAGGAATCCGAGCGCATGCGCGGCCATGGTCGATTGCGGATACAGCCGCTGCGTCTCGCGCGCGAACACGATCGCCGGCTCGCCGAGAGCGTTCACCTGCTCGACGAGCTGCGGGCTCGCGCGCCGCTCGAGATAGGTGAAGCTGACGTCCTTGGAGAGCTGGCCGAGGAACCAGCCCTGGTCCCCCCGCTCGGGCATCAGCGCCGCCAGCCGCGCCGCGAGCGCCGTGCGATCGCCCATTATCTGGCGCGGATGGACGGCGATGGTCCAAGCCTCGATGGTGCGCGCGAGCGGTCGGCCGTTGCGGTCGACGATGTCGCCGCGCGCCGCGAGCGTCGCCATGTTGGACTTCGCGTCCGCCCCGCTGAACGCTGCCAGCATCGCCAGCCGCAGCACGACCACGCCGACCGCCGCCGCGAACAGCAGCATCAGCATCATCAGTCGCGTGTGCGCGAGCGCGACCAGCTGCTGGCGCTGGCCGCTGCGTCGCTGCGGGAGCGGTCGGGCGACGACGACGGTCAACGGTGGCGAGCCTCCGCGCGCGCGCTGGCGAGGATGTCGCCAAAGGTCGTGTCGGACAGGAGCTTGCGGTCGAGCATCGCCACCGCCTGCGGCCGAACCTTGGCGACCGCGGCGACGCCGCGCGCCGCCTCCGCCAGCCGGGCCAGCGCCGGCGCGTTGCGGCCGGTGGGCGCGACGACCTGCACCGCCGCGACCGCGGTCACGCGGGGGGCGGCGTTGGCGATGCGCGCCGGCGCCACCATGACGGCGGCCGTCTGCACGACAGGCTGCACGGGCGCGGGCAGCGCCTCGGGCAGCGCGGGCA
>ERZ1066118.67-NODE-67-length-115076-cov-14.511654_pt1 | contig 115076 bp, 115 predicted proteins | sample MGYA00382765_ERZ1066118 | MGnify/ENA primary metagenome ERZ1066118 (study PRJEB33369, sample SAMEA5778348) | biofilm metagenome | biome: Industrial cooling water; feature: Water cooling tower basin; material: Biofilm | place: United Arab Emirates | collected...
TACGCAATCAATCCCGCAACCAGTTCACCAGCATCTCCTTGCCGTGTTCGGTCAGGTAGGCTTCGGGGTGGAACTGCACCCCGCGCACGTCGTAACGGGTGTGGGCTTCGGCCATCACGAACCCGTCTTCGTCCACGGCGGTGATTTTCAACTCGGCGGGCATCGTCTCGGGCACGACCGTCCAGGAGTGGTAGCGGCAGACTTCCAGCGTGGCGGGCAGGCCCCGGAACAGGCGCTCGTCCCTATCGGTCACGAGGCACTTGGTCGTGACGCCGTGGAGCACGTCGCCCATGTTGAGCAGTTTCGCACCGAAGGCTTCGCCGATGGCCTGGTGGCCCAGGCACACGCCGAGGATGGACTTCGTGGGCGCGTATTCCCGAATCACGTCGAGCAGAATGCCCGCTTCTTCGGGAATGCCGGGGCCGGGCGAGAGCAGGATTTTGTCGTACCCGCCCACGGCGTCGAGGGCAATTTTGTCGTTGCGATGCACCTCCACCGTCTGCCCCAGTTCGCGGAGCAGGTACACGAGGTTGTAGGTGAAGGAATCGTAGTTGTCGAGGACGAGGATGTTCATGAACGCGTTGTTTTCTATGCCTACTCAAACCACTTCTTGCCTGCTTCCAGCCTCTCGAGCATATCCGTGAACGAAGTACCGATTTCGATGGGTTCGTCAAGTCCGATGAATTGCATCAGGACTAATTTGCCATCCGCACACAGACCAATCATTTCATTGCCACCGTTTGAACCGATTCCAAGCATGTTTTCCAACGCCTCGAAAATCTCATAATCCCAATTAGCTGGGAGAATCTCTTCAAAAGGCCACAGAACAAGCCACTGCTCATTGAGTGAACCGTCGCATTCGCCGTACTTCCGTAAGAACGTTTTGTAATCATTGGGAAGCGTGAAACCGGTTGCTTGCTCAATCTCACGAAAATCATCAGGCAGTTCCTTGCTGCGCTTTTGACAGCCAAGTTTTTCGAGGATTTGCTCAACGTTCATACCGAAGTTTGGTTTTGTAAGTTCAACCCCGCCTCCAATTCTTCAATCGTCGGCAAACTACCTTTCAGTTCCTCCGGCACGAGGTCGGTGAGGTTGAAATCGGCCAGGGCCATCGGTTTGTTGAGGTCGCGGAGGGCGTACTCGGCAACGATGCCGTTTTCGGCTTTGCAGAGCAGGAGGCCGATGCTGCGCTGGTCGTGTTCGGTGCGGAGCAGGTCGTCCACGGCCGATAGGTAAAAATTCAGTTTCCCCGCGTACTCCGGCTTGAATTTTCCCGCCTTCAACTCAATCACCACGTAACAACGCAGCCGCAGGTGGTAAAAAAGCAGGTCGATGAAAAAATCCTCGCCGCCGACTTCGAGCGGGTACTGCCGCCCGACGTAGGCGAAACCCTTACCGAGTTCGAGCAGAAACTTCGTGATGTGTTCGGTGAGAGCGGCCTCGATGTCGCGCTCGTGGGCGTCAGGGCCGAGTGTCAGGAAATCGAAGTTGTAGGGATTTTTGAGCAGGTCCCGCGCCAGGTCCGACTGGGGTTTGGGCAGCGTCAGGTCGAAGTTGTGAATCGCCTTGCCCTGCCGCTCGAACAACCGGCTTTCCATCTGCAACCCCAGCACCGCCCGCGACCACCCGTTGCGCAGCGTTTCGGTGACGTAAAACAGGGCTTCGTCGAGGGTTTTGCAATGGTCGAGAATTTCCCGGTTATGGCCCCAGGGAATTAGCGAAACAAGTTGTTTCGCAATTTGAACAGGAGTCTTTCCCGATAATTGTTCCACAAGTTGTGGAACTGTTTTTAATTGCGCCACAAGTTGTGGCGCAATTGTAATTGGCTGATTGTAAAAAAGATACCACCGGCGGATGTATTCAAGGTTTCGCCTCGAAAACCCCTTCATCTCCGGAAACTCCGATGCTAAATCCTTCGACAACAGCTCCAGCAGTTTATCGCCCCAGGCGGCGGTTTTCTGTTTTTCCGCAATCTGTTCGCCCAATTCCCAGTACAGGCTGAGCAGTTCGGTGTTGACGCGCAGGGCGGCCTTGATTTGGCTGCCGCGCACGCGGGCTTTCAGGTCGGTGAGCCAGGCGCGGTAATCGGGGTTGGTCGGGAGGGTTTCCATGGGCAGGCAGGATTTTAGGGCGGCAGTTTGCTGATTTTCAACCAAAATCAAAAACCGTTTGCTAAAAAATCAAAGCTCCTCTGCCATCTCCAGCGCCTTCCGCAGGGCCGCCAGTTTGTTGCCCACTTCGGCCATTTCGCTCTCCACGTCGCTCTTGGCCACCACGCCCATGCCGGCCTGGTAAAACAGCGTGTTGCCCTTGCTCAGGAACGTGCGGATGGCGATAGCGTGGTTGAAGTCACCGTTGAAGCGCAGCAGCCCGATGGCCCCGCCGTAGATGTGCCGGTTGGTGGTTTCGTAGCAGTCGATGAGCGTCATGGCCATGTGCTTGGGCGCGCCCGAGAGCGTACCCGCCGGGAAGGTGTCGGCCACGAGTTGGAGTGGGTTGGTGCCCGGCGTCATTTTGCCCGTGACTTTGGAAACGAGGTGGATGACGTGGCTGTAAAACTGCACTTCCTTGAAGGTTTCGACCCGCACCACGTCGCTGCTGCGGCTGAGGTCGTTGCGGGCCAGATCCACGAGCATTACGTGTTCGGCGCTTTCCTTCGGGTCGGCCAGGAGCTGTCGGGCCAGTTCGGCGTCGCGCTCGTCGTCGCCGCTGCGCCGGAACGTGCCCGCGATGGGGTGAATCTCGGCCTGCCCGTTCTGAATCAGAATCTGTTTTTCGGGCGAGGAGCCGAAAATGTGGTATGCGCCGAAATCGAAGTAAAACAAGTACGGCGAGGGGTTGATGGAGCGCAGCGTCCGGTACACCTGGAAATCGTCGCCCTCGAATTTTCTCGAAAACCGCCGGGACGGAACGATTTGAAACACGTCGCCGCGCAGGCAATGGGCGATGCATTTTTTAATCGTGTCGCGCATGTGGTCGTCGGTGACGTTCGAGGCTTCCTCCCCCGTCAGTTTGAACGACCGCGTCGCCGTTTTCGGCATCCGGACGAGCATTTCGAGCGTGTCGAGGTTGAGGCCCAGCCGACCGGGCACGGCGGCTTCGCCGTTGGGGCCCGTGTATACGTGTTCAAAAAGATGCACTTCGTTTTTGAAGTGATTGAACACCATCACAAAGCGGTACACGAAGTACACCACCGACGGAATGCGGGTCTCGTCGTTTTTGGGCTGGATTTCCACGTCCTCGAAATACTCGACGGCATCGTAGGCCAGGTGCCCGAAGAGGGCGTTGGTCGGGAAGGGAGAACCGGATTTCGGCTCCTCGAACCGCCCGGCGAAGGCCCGTAGCGCGGCCACGGCGTCGCGGCGAGTTGGAAGCCGAAACGATTCTTTCGTCCCGTCGGGGAATGTTTGAGTAACAATTTCCTCGTCGAGGACGAAGCTGGCCACCGGGTCGCAGGCAATGAAGCTGAGGCTGTTCTGGGCGGCGTGGTAATCGGCGCTTTCGAGCAGCACCGTGTTGGGCAGCTTGTCGCGGAGTTGGAGGTACACGCCCACCGGCGTGAGCAAATCGGCCAGGAGGCGGCGGTGGGTGGTGGTGATTTGAAAGGGAACCATAAGTGAACCTTAATTTAGAGGATTTTTAAGGATTAAAATTGATACGTCATCCTCTGAATCCTTGAAAATCCTCTAAATCAAGGTTCATTCTGACAAACAAAAAGCCCGCTGTTCGGGCTGAACAGCGGGCTTTTGCGAAAACGTATCGGTTAGGCAAAGGACAAAACGGGGCTGTTCAACTGAGGTCGTTCAGTTGCCACCACCAGAGGTTTGCGATTTGCGGAGTGTTCATGTTGGAAAAACTTGCGGGTGCAAACCTAAAAACGTTTCGGGCAATCCGCCAAAACCGGGGATGAATTTTTTAGGTTTACGGCGAGAACGTCGCTTCGTTGCCCACGCATGACATCCCCCTCCTCACGCACAAACCCACCGCACCCCCCTTCGGCTCGCGCTCACAGCCCGCGCACAAGGGGGAATTTTTTTTCTCCACTTTTGCTCGGCGTCCTCTTTTTTTCCTGCACCAAACAACCCGACCTCAGCGGCTTCGACCTCGACCGCTGGCGGGCCGACCGGGGCGGGTGCCGGGGCCAGCGGAGCGCTCAAGCGGGCCAAATTCGGGCACTCCGGGATGAGCTGAAAGGCGTTTCGGCCAGTGATTTCGCCCAGATTTTCGGCAAACCCGACCTCAACCAACTCGCCGACCGCAACCAGAAATACTACGTTTATTTCCTCGAACCCGGCCCGCACTGCCAGGACATCAAGCAACCCTCCAACGCCCGCTCCGTGGCCATCCGCTTCAGTGCCATCGGGCTGGCGACGGAGGTGACGTTTCAGCGCGGCGAACCGTAAAACGAGTTCCGGGTTTGAAGTTCCGAGTTCAGAGTTGAACAACTTCAAACTCCGAACGTCAAACCCGGAACTCTACACACACCATGCACCTCCACTTCCACGGCGCGGCGCGCCAGGTCACCGGCAGCAAGCACCTCGTCACCACCGACGGCGGCACCCGCGTGCTGCTCGACTGCGGGCTGTTTCAGGGCATCCATACCGATGAGTTGAACCAGCATTTCGGCTTCAGCCCCGCCCAGGTGGACGTGCTCGTGCTCAGCCACGCGCACATCGACCACTCCGGGCTAATTCCTCGGCTGGTGGCGCAGGGGTTTCGCGGGCCAATTTACTGCACGCCCGCCACGCAGGATTTGTGCGAACTGTTGCTCGGCGACAGCGCCCGAATTCAGGAAACTGACCTCGAACGGGTGAACCGTCGACGGCGGAAGCGCGGGCAAGAGGAGTTGGAAAGTTTGTACTCGCCGGAAGACGTGGAGGCGGCCCTGCGGCTGTTCAAACCGATTCCCTACCACCGGGAGACCCGCATCGCCCCCGACGTGCGCGTGCTGTTCACCGACACGGGGCACATTCTGGGCAGCGCGGCGGTGTCGCTGACGATTTCGGAAAACGCCGCTGAAAAACGTCTGTTTTTCAGCGGCGACATCGGGCGGCCCCACGATAAAATCCTGCGGATGCCGGAGGCGTTTCCGCAAGCCGATTTCATCCTCTGCGAATCCACCTACGGCGATAAGCGCCACCCGCCCGAAGACGACGTGAAGGCGGGGCTGCTGAAACTCGTCCGCGAAACCTGCGTCGAGCGGAGCGGCAAAATCATCATCCCGGCCTTCAGCGTGGACCGCACGCAGGAGTTGGTGTATGCCCTCGACCAGCTTTCGAGCGCGGGCCTGCTGCCCCCGATTCCGGTGTACGTGGACAGCCCGCTGTCGGTCAACGCCACCCGCGTCATGGGCCGCCACACGGAGGATTTCAACCCCGACATCCGGGCCTACATCGCCCGCGACGGCAACGCCTTCGACTTTCCCAACCTGCACTACATCTCCGCCGTCGAAGATTCCAAAGCCCTCAACGGGCAGCCCTGGCCGGCCATCATCATTTCGGCCTCGGGCATGGCCGAAGCCGGGCGCATCAAGCACCACATCCGCAACAACATCGACGACTCGCGCAACACGATTCTGCTCGTGGGTTACGCCTCGCCCAACTCCCTCGCCGGGGCGCTCAAGCGCGGCGATCGGGAAGTGACGATTTTCGGCGACCGTTACCCCGTCCGCGCCCGCGTGGCCGTGATGGATTCCTTCTCGGCCCACGCCGATTACGCCGAAATGATGGAATTTCTGGATTGTCAGGACAAATCGCGGGTAAAAACCTTGTTTCTCGTCCACGGCGAGTACGACGAGCAGCAGGCGTTTCGGCAGCGGCTCCTGGCCGCCGGATGGCCCCGCGTGGAGATTCCCGAACAGGGGCAGGGGTTTGAGTTGTAAAAAAAGTTTGAGCCGCGTTTGCAAAAAGCACCCGGCAAAAACTACCTTTGCGCTCCCAAACTGGGCCGAAGTGGTGAAATTGGTAGACACGCACGTTTCAGGGGCGTGTGCCTTCACGGGCATGCGAGTTCGAGTCTCGCCTTCGGCACCAACGAAAAACCCGCTCATCAGAGCGGGTTTTTTACTTTCAAGCAACTGACAAACAGCAACAATCAACTGACAACTAATTCCCCCCCAGCAAAATCTTGTTCGTCACGTCCTGGTCGATGGTGATGTAGCCGGGGTAGTTCACGGCCTTGTTGCCCAGGGCGAGCGTCGGCTTGATTTTAATGCTGATGCGGGTGGGTTTGGCGTTTTGCGCCCCCCCCAGGTTGCGCACCAGGTCGATGAAGGCGTCGCGGGTGCGGTCGTCGGTCAGGAGCGTGTAGGCGTTGGCGTTGAGGCGGATGGGCACTACCGTGCGCCCGCCGCCGGGGGCCACTTCGATGCGCTGGTTCAGAAAGCCGTTGAAGAGTTCCTGGTTTTTCAGCAACACCTTGTATTCCAGTTGGCTGATGCCCGCCTGCCGGTTGGTGGGGTTGGTGATTTCCAGGTTGATGCGGGCGTCGAGCGGTACGTTGCGGCGCAGCAGGCCGAGGGCCACCTGGGGGTATTTTTTCAAGTCAAATTCTTCGAGGTTGCGGAACTGCCGCACGTCCACCCCCGATAGGTAGATGCTGTCGGCGGAGGTGATGTTGAATTTGCAGTCGCCCAGCGCTTTGGCTTCGGCGAGTTGGCGGTTGACGCCGCAGCGCGTGCAGAGCAGGGCGGTTAGGGCCAGGAGAACAAGCGTGAGTTTTTTCATCGGGAACAAAAGGGGGTGTAGTCGGTTGAAACAACGCCCGGAGGCGGGGCAAAACGTGTGCCGCTGGGGTTAAAAGACGTTAACAGTTATCATTCGTTGGTTGTGGGTTGCGGGTTGTCGGTGGTGGGTTACGGGCCAGGCCAACCAACACCTCACAACCAGCAACCCATTTTTCCATGCGAATGGCATAAGTTTTTTTTGCAACTTGCCGACCGATGAGGACGCCGTACCAATCCCGTCATCCATCCATCAACCAAACCCTGGTCTAACGATTATGAAACTCTACTCGGGCAACGAGCCGCAACCCGGCCAGGCCGACGACGGGCGCTCCCGTGCGATGCACCGGCGGAATTTCCTGCGCGTGGCGGGCGCTTCGGCGGCCACCGCCTCCGTGCTGGTCACGCTGACGGCCTGCGAAAAAGACTACACCGACGACAACCAGCCCCCCGCCAACCTGGGTGTCAACCTGGGGGCGGGCGACGTGGGGATTCTCAACTACGCCTTCGCGCTGGAACAACTGGAGGCGGCTTTCTACGAGCAGGTCATCAAGACGCCATTTTCGGGCATCACCGCCGCCGAAACCGCCCTGCTGACCGACATTCGCGACCATGAAATAGCCCACCGGGAGTTTTTCCGGACCGCCCTGGGCGAAAATGGCATCGGGTTTCTCGACGTCAACCTGAGCACCATCAACTTCTCCGACCGCAACAGCGTACTGACCGCTGCCCGGACGTTTGAAGACCTCGGCGTGGCCGCGTACAACGGGGCCGGTCGGCTCATCACCAACCCCGCGTACCTGACGCTGGCCGGGAAAATCGTCTCGGTCGAGGCCCGGCACGCGGCCTACATCCGCAACCTGCTCAGCGCGGGAAGTTTCGCCGACAGCACCGTGGTGGACCCCGCCACCGGCCTCGAACTGTCGAAAGACCCCGCCGCCGTGCTCGCCGCTGCCCAGCCTTTCTTCCGGACCCGGATCGTCGCCGATAACCTGCCCAAATAAAAGTTGGCAGTTGACAGTTGGCCGTTTTGAAAAACCGGCAACCAGCAATTGACAACCTAAAAAATTTGCACAACCATGAACGTATTGAATATCCTCGAACTCATCCGGCAGGAAGACCCCGAGGTGTACGAGCGCCTCGACACGCGCCGGGCCGTCATGCGGCAGTTTGTCCGTGCGGGCAAAAAACTGGCGCTGGCGGCTGGTCCGGTGGCTTTCGGCTCGATGCTCAATCAGGCCTACGGCCAAACGACGCCCACGGCGGCCTTGCAAAGCATCCTCAACTTCGCCCTGACGCTCGAATACCTCGAAGCCGAATTTTACGCCACGGCCCTGGCCACCCCCAACCTGATTCCGGCGGCGGCGCGTCCGGCCATTCAGACCATCGCCAACCACGAAGCCGCCCACGTGCGATTCATCGCCGGGGCGATTACGGCTGCGGGGGGGGTGCCCATCACCAAACCCACGTTCGACTTCTCGGCGGGGAGCGGTACGGGCACCGGGCCGCTGGCTCCCGCCCTGACCGATTACGGGGCGTTTCTGGCCCTGGCCCAAGTGCTCGAAGACCTCGGTGTACGGGCGTACAAAGGCCAGGCAGCCAACCTGATTGGCACGGGGGCGGTGCTGACGGCGGCACTCAACATCCATTCCGTGGAAGCCCGCCATGCTTCGCAAATCCGCCAGATGCGCCGGGCCTTCGAAGGTGCCAACATCAAACCGTGGATAACCAGCGACGAGACCGGCATTCCCGTTCCGCCTTCGGCGGCCGTCAACACCTACGCGGGCGAAGGGGCCACCATTCAAGGCGGCATTCAGGTCGCGGGGCTGCGCCTGCCTGGGATTGTGCCCGTCAACGGTACCGCTCAGTACACCAACTCGTTGCGCGTATCGGAGGCATTTGATGAACCGCTGGACCGCGCCGGAGTTGAATTCGTCATCGCGCCCTTCCTGGTGCGCTGAGGGGTTTGTTTCCGACAAAAAAGCCCGCTGAAGTAGTTCAGCGGGCTTTTTTGTCGGCAAACGCTTACTCCACCACCACCGTCCCCGCCCCGTGGTAGCTGCGGTATTCGCCCCGGTACATCGCATCGGCCGAGGCCGGGCCGAGGCGGAAACGGCCCCGCGACACGGCCCGCGCCAGGTAATAAAACGTGCGCGGCGTTTTGTCAACGGACGTAAAAAAGTGAATCCGGTCGTCGCGCAAATCGAATTGCTCGGGCGTGGACTGGTCTTTGGCCCAACTCAATTCCCGTTCGGCGGTCAGGCGGGGGTTTTCCACCTCCAGCCCAGCGGGCAGCGGGTCGGTCACGACCACGTTGTCAATCGCCAGGCCGTTCAGGCTTTCCACCGTTAGTTTTACCACGACCAGTTGATTCTGTGAAAAGCGATTTCCGGGAATTGGTTGCCCGTCCCGCGTCAAAAACTGGCGGCGGATTTTCAGGAAATTATCCACCTCCGGCACCGTGCCCGTGGCGCTCAGGCCCTCGGTCTGGGCGAAGTAGTACAACGCCCCCCGGCCCGCCGTGCGGAGCGTGAGGGGGAAGCCCACGTTTTTTCGCAACACCAAATCCGCCCCGCTGAAACTGCCAATCGCCTGCCCGCCCCGCAGCACGCTGGCCGTGGCGGTGCTCTGGGCGGCGCGGCGGGCCAGTTTGCCCAGGGCCAGCGTGGCGAAGGCCGTTTCCTGCGTGTTGAGGTACGGCACGGCTTTCACCTGTTCGGAGAGCAGCCGCGCCAACCCGGCGACCTGGATGTTTTCGGGGTCGGTTTCGAGCAGGGCGTTCAGCGTGAGGGCCGCGTTGCGCACGGGCGAACTCAGGCTGCCGCCGGTTTCCCGCTCGGTGGCCGTGTTTGGGTAGGTTTTCGGCAACAACTGCCGGAACGCCGCCCGGTCGCCCGCCTGGGCGTAGGTGGCGGCGAGGAGGTAGCGCTCGTCGGGGGTCAGCAAGGCGGCGTTGGCTTTGTAGTAGTTCATCACGGCCCGGTTGGGTTTGCCCGAAAGCGCCAGCACGTACAGCCCGTACACCACCTCGCGGCTGGCGATTTTTCGGGTACTGATGCTGCCGTCGCGGTTGTAAATCGCCTCCGTTTCCGTCGCCGGACCGCTCGTTTTCGTCGAAATAAAATCCAGCAGCCGCCCCAGCGTGCGGTCGCCGACCTCGAACCCGGCCTTTCGGGCTTCGAGCAGGAAATGCCCGGCGTAGGTCGAACTCCAGCCGTCAGGGGCGTCGCCCGCCTGCCAGCGGCTCAGGCCCCCGTTGGCCAGTTGCAGGCCCTCGATTTTACGAATCGCCGCCTGCACCGTCGCGTTCGGATTCAAATCACCGGGACCGACCGAGGGCTTCGCGGATTTCAACGTCTTGACGAAATCGGCCACATACAACTGCGGGAAGGCTTTGGAAACGGTCTGTTCGAGGCAGCCGTAGGGGTAGCCGAGCAGGTTCTGCAATTGGTCGGCGAAGGACACCAGCGGCGACCGGCTCACCAGCAACCGGCTGCTGGCCGTGGCCGGGATGTAGTCGTTGGGCGGGTTTACCGTCGCCGTTTGCCCGCCCGCCACCTGCCCGCTGGCGCTGGTTTTCAGCAAGCCCGACGCGGGCCGCACGGTGAGGTCTATTTTTTCGGAGAAAACTTCGCCCAGCCCCCGCACCGTGACCGTCACCGAGCCAGTGCCCATCGCGGGGGCGGCTTTCAACGCGAAGGCCACGCGGCCTTCCTTGCCCGGCAAAATCGAAACGGCCTGCGACGCCCCGCCGACGAATTGCAGCGCGCCGCTGACGCTCAACGTTGCCGTGGCCTGGGCCGCGCCTTTTGTCGTGTTGGTGATGCTGACGGGCACCGAAACTTCGTCGCCGGGGCTGAGGAAGCGGGGCAGGGCGGTGCTGAGCACGAGGGGGTCGGCCACTTTCAAATTCACGTTCGCCGAGCCGAAGGCGTCGTCCTTGTAGGCCACCGCCATGACCCGCAAATCGCCGCTGAATTGCGGAATGCTAACCTCAAAACTCGCCTCTCCGTCGCCGTCAGCCCGGAGCCGCCCCGACCAGAAGGCCACGAGGTTCACCCGCCCGTTGGCGAGCGGGTTGATGCGTTTTTCCAAATTGTACCCGTCGCCGCCGACGCTCGAACTGCCGCGGATGGAGAGTTCGGGAAACAGCGCGTTGTACAAATCGAACCCGCCGACCTCCAGCGCGCGCTTGGCGTAGAAATGCCCGTGGATGTCGGGGGTCCGGAAGTTTTTCAATTGCAAAATCCCTTCGTCCACCACGGCCAGGGTCACTTCGGCGCGGGGCTTGGTTTTCACCACGAACCGCTGCTTTGTTTTCGAGCGCGAGACCGTGGCCGCCTGAATCTGCACGGGCAGGGCAGTGGCGGGCTTTTTCACCGCTACCGACGCGTAGCCGTGGGCGACGGTGAGGGGCAACGTGCCGCCGTCGTCCAGCGGCCGGATGAGCGTGGCCGACACGTACACGTTGGGCAGGTGCGCGTCGGTGAGCTTGAAATCCCAGGAGGCCGACTGCTGGTCGGTGTCGAGCACCTCGTGTTCGATAACCCGGTTGCGCTCCACGCTGACGAGGAGTTTTCCGGCAAACGGCGTTTTGAAGAGCACCCGCACCCGGTCGCCGACTTCGTAGCTTTCCCGGTCAAAATTCATCTCGACGCGGCCCTCGTTGTCTACCTCGAACGACGTCGCCTGGGTGCTGCCGTAGCCGTAGGCGTACAGCGTGACCGCCGCGTAGTTGGCCGCGCCGGGGCGCTTCACCCGAATTTCGTACTCCCCCGACAGCGTGGGCGTGAAGCTAACCTGGCCCTTCCCGCCGGTGAACGTCACCGCCCGGCTCGTCACGACTTTGGGCTGGCGTTGCGACACGTACCGGAGTTGCGACCCATTTTTCTGAATCACTGTCTGGTGGTCAATCCGCACCACGTCCACCTGGGCCGGGGCGTTGGCGGGATTGCCCGTGGGGTCGAGGGCCACGAGCGGTACCGGCACCGGCGCGCCCGTGCTGACGTACCGGCTCGAAAGCCCGATGCCGAACAGCACCGGCTGCGTGGCCACTTCGACTCGGCGCAGGCGGTTGACGGGCCGCCCGGTTTCGTCGAACACAGTCACGTAGAGGCTGCCTTCGAGCAAACCCATGTCGCGATAGGTCGTCGGCAAGGTGAACCGTTCGGTCGCCTGCCCGGCGGCGTCGGTGCGGCCCTGACGGAGGTCTTTCTCGAACTGGGTCTGGTCGGAAAGGTCGAACACGTAGTTTTCAAAGCCCTTCGGCGCGAAGGCCCGGCGCTTCAGTTGCAGTTCGACTTCGTAGTTCCGGTCGGCGGCGGGGGGGCCGAACAGGTTCGTAGCCGTGGCCGCGAGCGTGACGATTTCGCCGGAGCGATACCGTTCTTTTTCGGTCGAAACGTCCACCCGGATGCGGTCGGGCATGAATTCCTCGACGCCGAAGGGGTACGAAGCCAGCAGCACGTCGCTGCCGTTGTACACCTCGGCGGTGTAGCGGCCCGTCACGGCGGCGCGGTCGAGGGGCAGGTCGAGGCCCGCCGCGCCCTGGTCGTTGGTGGTCAGGCGGAAGCTTTGCAGCTCGCGGCCGTTGGGCTGAAGGAGCCTGATTTTGACCGGAATTTCGCCTACCGATTCCCAACCCGGCGTCCGCAGCACGGCGTTGAGGTGCACCGTTTCGCCTGGTCGGTACAGGTCGCGGTCGCCGTACACGAAGGCCTCGACCCCGGCGGGGGAGTCGCGACGGCCCTCCACGTCGTAGCGGCTGGTTTCCACGCGGGCGTCGTCGAGAAGCAGGTAGTTAAAATCGCCCTCGGTGCGGGCTGTGAGCAGGGCGAGGTTGAAACCGCCCGACTGGTTTTTCAAATCGGTGAACCGGGCCACGCCGTCGGCGTCGGTTTTTCCGGTCAGAAACGTCTGGTTGTTGGTGCTGACGAGGCTGATTTCGACATTTGAGAGGGGTTCGGCGGTCTGAAGCGAATTGGCAAAAACCAGCACTTCGTCCGCCGCCTGCCGGACCATCAGCCCCAGGTCCGACACGCTCACGAGGCGGGTGTCTTTCTGGTAGTATTCCTCGTCGGAGGCGACGGTGACGAGGTACACGCCCCGTCGCCGGTCGTCCGGCAAATTCAGGTTGAGCACCGACACGCCGCCTTTTTTCGGCAAATCGTCGGTTTCGACTTTTTTGTCCACCAGCACGTCGCTGAGCGTGCCGTCGTAGTCTTCGTTGTAGCTGTAGCTTTTGAGGGCTTCGCCGGAGGTGTCGTCGTAATCGGGGTAGCGGTTGCGGCGGAGGTAGCCGAGGAGGTTGTTTTCGTAAAGCCGCGAAATCTTCACCCCTACCTTCGGCACGTTCACGATTTCAACGCCCACGTTGCGCGCGCCTTTCGACGGCAGGTAAATCGCTTTCCGGCTGGTGAACCCGATGCGGGCAGGCAGCCTCCCGAAAAACACGTCTTTCGTGAATGGCTCCGAAAGTTTTGCGCCCAGCACGCCGCTCAACTTCTCGGTTAGCGTCAGCGCGTAGGTGTCAGTTTCGTTGAACGGCCCGCGGAGAATGAACCCGTTTTCGGTCAGTTCGGCCCGGACGGGGACGCTGGACACTTCCGGCTCCCGGCGAATCGGGTTGCCCAGGCTGTCGTACTCTGTTTCGCGTTCGGGGGCCGTGCCGCTGAGCGTGTACCCGCCCCGGAGCGATTCGGGGCGCAGTTCCTGGGTCGTCACGACGCGGAGGAAGCCTTCGCCGCCTTCAAAGCCGCTCTGCACGTCGGCGATTTCGAGCGCGAACGGGCTGGGCAGCGTGGCTTGTAGTTCGGTGGATTTGTCGGTTTTGAAACCCGTGTTCGGAATCGCCAGGCCGTCGGCCAGCGTCAGCTTCAGCGGCTGCGGTTCGCGGGCGGCGGGCGCTTCGGGCAGGGCCACGGGCACCACGGGCGCGGCCATCGACGGCACGACCTGCGCCAGCGTGGCTTTTCCCGAAACCTCTGCCTTCAACCGCGAAGCCACCTCGTTGGGGCTGACGGGGTAGTTGAACTGGAGCTTCACCCGCGCCACGGGCTGGTTGCTGCCCTTCGCTTTCGTCCAAAACACTTCGGGCGCACTGGCTTTCAGGTAGGGCGTGTGAAATTCCAACTCCTCGTCGGCCACGCGCCACTTGCGCTCTTTCACGCCGTCGAGCAGGCGGTCGGAGAGTTCGGCGGTGTACTTCGTGGCGGGCGCGAAGGCCGTGGCGGGGGAAAAAACCAGTTCGTTGGGGGCCGTCCACTTGAAACGCCCTTCGATGTTCGGGGAAAATTCGACGAAGGGCGTGGCCGTCCAGGCGTCGAGGTCGCGGGGGCCGACGAGGTCTTTGTCGAAGGTGAAAACCAGGTTTTGGGTGAGGCCGATTTCGTCGGCGAAGTTGGTGCCGGTCAGGCCGACTTCACTCAGTTTGGCGCAGGACGACAACACCAGCAGGAGGGCGGGCAACAAACGCAGGAGCTTCATGAACCGGTGGGGAAATTTCCGGGCGTAAGGTGGGGGAAATTTCGGGAAAGGGCAAGGCGACGCGTTGGGATTGGGTTCGTTTGGGAAAACGCGGAACGGAACGCCAAGCTGTGACGAACCGCCAACTTCTTTGCCGCCAGGGAGTTTTTAGCAACGAAGCATTGCCAAACGGCCCCACCCCCCTGCCAAACGCCCCCAACTGCGGACGAACGCCCCGGAACCCGGCGGTTCGTCCCGGCGGGGTTGCGGGGGCAGGCACCCGGACTTTAGGTTTGCCCCCGTTTTCGACCTCCTTCATCCGACAAACCCATGCGTCTCTCCCGTTTTCTTCTCACCGTTGCTCTACTGACGGCCTTTGTTCAAGCCTTCGCCCAGTCCACCGCCCCCGCCCTGCGCCTGCGGGGCCGGGTCATCGACGCCGCCACCCGCGAGGCCATCCCCGGTGCCCACCTGCGGGTGGGGAAAATCGGTACGGCCACCAACGCCGACGGCCGCTTTGAACTCCGCCTGCCCGCCGAAGCCCGCGCAGGTCAGCTCGTGGTGTCGTACATCGGCTACCAGAACCTCGAACGCCCCGTGGCCGGGAGCCTCGACCGCGACCTCACCCTGGCCCTGACCGAGGCCCCCCACCAACTGGCCGAAGCCAAAGTGTACGCCTCGGCGAGGGCCATCGTGGCCGACGCCGTGGCCCGCATTCCGCAGAACTACCCCGTCCACCCCGTGCGCCTGACGGCGTTTTACCGCGAGGCCAACCGGATGTTCCCCGGCGGACGCTACACCTACCTGGCCGAAGGGCTGATGGAAATTCACAAGCCGCCCTACGACCGCCCCAACCAGGACGACCAGACCCGCGTGGTGCAGTACCGCAAACGCGAACTGATGCCCTTCGACAGCGTGCAGATTCGCTGGGTGCAGGGGGCGACCTTCGGCGAGTGGGCCGACTTCGTGCGGAGCCGGAGTGAGTTTCTGACCGAACCCGACCGCTACGACTACCGCCTCATCGACATCACCACCTACGACGGCCGCGACGTGTACGCCATCGGCTTCGAGCCGCGCAACGACCGGGGCAAGCACCGGGGTACCGTGTACGTTGCCCTCGGCAGCCTGGCCATCGTGGCCGCCGAATGGCGCAACACCGAGGCGGCCCTCAAACGCCGCTCCGATTTCGGCACGGCCTACCGCAAGGCCGAACGCAAGGTGGACTACCAGTTTTTCAACGGCCGCTGGTACCTGCAACGGGCCACCAACGAGACGGTCATCGAGCAAGTGGCCCGCAAGCGCGAGCACCGCGTGAGCGACGAACTCGTCGTGACCGATTTCGACACCACCGCCCGGAAGGGTTTTCGCTACACCGAAATCGTGCAGAACACCGACGCCTTCGCCACCCTTGAAACGCCCTACGACTCGACGTTCTGGCGGCGCTACAACGTGACCCTCCAGAGCGACGACCTGGCCCGGCAGCTTCAGGAACGCGGCACCCAGGCTGAAGCTCAGCGCGTGTTCAGCCGCCCCGACTCGGCGGTCCGTCCGGCGGCGTTGAAATCCTCCTGGGCCGCGTCGCGCCGTCCCCTGCGGTGGCGGGGCACGGGCAGCGAGTGGGCGGTGAGTTTGCTCGGCGTCAACGCCACGGCACCGGGGGCGACGGTCGGTTTTCGAGCCCCCGGCTCGGCTTTCGGCTTCAGCCAGCGCGTCGGGGTGGCCGACCGCCCCCTGGCCCTGATTAGCTGGAGCACCACGCACTGGATCGGGTCGGGCGGATTCATCGGCCTGCGGCTCACCACGACGCCCTTCACCGACCAGGGCGGGTTTCGGGCTTACCAGCGCCTGCTGCGGCTGGGCTGGCGCTACAACCTCAACCCCGGCGGGCGGCCCATCCGCCTCGAAACGAGCCTGGGTGTGGGGGCTACCCGCCTGAGCCGCGACCTGGGCCGGTTTGACAACCCCGACCCCGAACTGCGCCTCGACGGCCGCCGCTTCGACGCGCCCCTGGTTTCGGCCCAACTGCGGCGCTCGGTGGGGCAACTCATGCCCAGCCTGGGCCTGTCGGTGGAAGTGTCGCGGCGGATGGAACTGTTCGGCGAAGTGACCTACCTGCACGCGTTTTCCGACCGCGAAAGCCTGCACCTGCGCGAAGGCCGGGGGCTGTTCCGCCGGGCCGCCGGCCTGCCCCTGTCCGACCCGGCAGTGCAGGTGGTCAGCGAAGGGGCCGACGGCCTCGCGCCCTTCCGCCTGGAACCCTGGCAGGGGCGGCTTGGAATTCGGTTCAACCGAATTTACCGCTGAGGCCGACGCTGAAAAAACATTAACTCCGCGCGAAATGAACACGTCTGATTATCAGTGCTTCATCCGGTTGTTGAAAAAAAGTTGAAAAATTTTTCAACCCGGAAGGTTACATCCGCCCTCTCAGCTTTGATATACCCCCGAAAGATATTCCGGCCGTGCGACCGCCATCTGCCTGCCGTGTGAGTGCAAAAAGACCTGCCCGCCAGCGGGTCTTTTTTTTGCCCCTACCCTTCCTCCTCTCGCACCAGCCCCGCCACCAGGTTCTGCCATTGCACGTCGGCGAGGCCCGCTTTGGCCCCGACCGTTACGGCGGCGTTGCGCACCTTGTCCACCAAGCTTTCGGTAGCGGTGTTGGGGCGTTCGTTGCGGCCCAGCACCCCGGCGGTGACGGTGGTGCCCCGCTGCTCGACGAAAAACGTACTCGTGGCCGAGTCAGCGAGGAAGTGCGCCACGTCGGGGCTGTCGTTGCGGGGGCTGGGGGCGGGGCGCACGCGCATCGCGGTGCGCTGGCCTTCCGCGTCGGTGGTTTCGTCGAGGGCTTCGACCCGCACCCAATCGTAGCCGTCGCCCGCGGCGGGGCCGGGACCGGGGATGTCAATCTGGAAGAAATCGCCTACTTCGGCGGGGCGGTCCATGCGCTGGCCGGTAGCGTCGTGCAGCACGAAGGTGCCCCCGGATTCCTGGCAGTGGTCGCGCCAGCGGTTCACGTCGAGCAGGCGTTGGCGGGCCACGGGGTAAAAGCCGCGGGCAGCTTCGGGCGTGTCGAAGCCGGTGGTGTGCACGATGTTTTTCTCAAACCCGGTTCGTTGGGCGGGGGCGAGGGGCGGGGTGGTTTCCATGAAGAAGGTTTTGGGGAGGGTGGGGAAAAAAGTGTTCCGGTTGAATGAACCACACCAGGCAACAGGCTTTGTCTTCACACTCCCGAGGCAAAGGTTTGACCTTTGCCCCAGAGGGCGTAGTTTTGAGCGCAACCCCGTCACCTCAATCCAATGGCCGTCATCCGGGTATCTGCCCACAGTTCCGCCCGCCAGCAATTGCTGATGGTGTTGCTGCGTTCCTTGCAGGCCGAACAGCCCGATGGCCTGGGCGATTACGCCCACCTCGACGACCTCACCGCCGCCGATTACCGCGCTGCCCTGCGGGCGCAGCGGCCCGTGTTCAAAGCCAAATCGTTGAAAAACTAAGGACGGTAAGGTGCTGCCGCTCGAAATCGTGGAGGTTAATTTCTTTTTCTCCCAGGATGGCAGCTACAAACCCCCATCATGGCTAAACGCACCTACCAGAGTACCGTCGAAGGCCCTGAGCGCCTTGATGCGCTCAATGCCCTGCTGGTGGCGCTGGGCTTTGAGAAAGTCGGAACCAACGAGTACGCCGAACCGGCTCCGGAAACCCCGAAGCCTGCCCGTCGCAGAGCTACGTCCCCGCCCGCCGCAGGTGCTTGTGGAGGTCCCCACCCCGCCGTTTGTCGGCGTAGATGGCTTGGTAAATGGTCCGGGCGGCGTTCCGCTCGTGACTCAGGCTGGGCTGCTCTTCTTTTTTCAGTCGTCGGCTGATTTGTTCGGGGCTGTACTGCTGCTCAAGCCGACCGACGACCTCTTGCCAGAGGGCGGCTTTTGCTTTGTGAGGCATTCGCTTACAGCGGTTCATGACTTTCTTCTGCGCCGCTTCGGCTTGGTAGCCTTTGGCCGCAGGGTTGCGCCGGGGTTCGCGACTGATGGTGGGTTTGTCCACGCCGACATCTTTGGCGATGCGCGTGGGACCCAAGCCCTGCTGACACAAACTGGCAATGGCGTCTCTTTGGGACAGGCAAAGGTGAGCCATATCTTTTGGTGGGTGGTACCCCAAAAATACGGCTCGACGTTTTGCCTTGCGGAGGGGGCGGTTCGTCCCCTCCTTTTCATTTAACCCTCCGCACCGGCCCGTTGCATTTGAATCTTGAATTTAAGTACAACCAGTCTTCGGCCCGCGTCATAAAACCGGCTTAACCGGGTTTTGATGCACATAATTGAGGCAGCGGCGGAGCTTGTCTACCGTGTTGAGTTCAATCGGTTTGTTGTGCTGCTGCCAGAACTGCCGGTTTTTGTTCTGGCTGTTGGCGGTTACGGCTTCAAAGCCTCGCGCCATTTTTTCTATGCGGGTAATCACGTAACATTGACTCGTAAATCCTCCCGCATGGACCTCCAAACCGTCGGCACCTTCTTCAACACCGCCTGGAGCGTGTACGACACCGCCCTGGAGCGGAACTACATGTACCACCGGGAAATCTACGCCGGGGTGCTCGACCAACTGCAAACGTGCCCGGCGGGGCAGTACACCCTGCTCGACCTCGGCTGCGGCAGCGCCAAAACTTTCGCCCCCGTGCTCGCCCAACACCCGCCGTTGCGGTACGTGGGCGTGGACCTGTCGGCGACGGCCCTGGCTGAGGCGGCGACCTGGCTGCGCCCGCACGGGTTTGGGGTCGAACTGCACGAGGGCGATTTGTTCGACTTCATTCAGCAAACGCCCCCGGCGAGTTTCGACGTGGTGTTCGCCGGGTTTGCCCTCCACCACCTGCTCAAAGCCGACAAGCAAACGGCCTTCCACCACGCCCACCGCACCTTGAAGCCGGGCGGCTTTTTCCTCATGCCCGACGCCGTGCGGTACGAAGACGAAACCCGCGACCTGTACCTGGAGCGGTACGTGCGCAACGTGCAAACCACCTGGACGGCCCTCTCGCCGCCGCAGATGGAGGCCGTGATTGAGCACATCACCGGGCAGGACTACCCCGAACGGCCCTCGACCCTGGCACGCATGGCGAAGGAGGCCGGGTTCAGCCGCAGTCAGGAGTTGGCTCGCTTCGGCCACCACGCCACCTGGCGGTTCGACGCGTAGGCAGTGGGCCTTGCGTAAACGTTCCGTGGCCTTCTCTCGGAAAAAAGGGTGTTTTTCCCGGTTGCGGTGCCTGAAAATTCGCGGCACTTTTACCGCGACAACTTCAAACCCCGACCGGCCATGAATTGCCGAAATCTCTTCACCGCCGTCGCCGTCGTGTGCACGTTTTACGGACTGACCCTCATTGTGGCTCCCGAAGACATGGCCCACCAGTACCTGACGAACCCCGTCTGGATAAACGATGGGCTGCGGTTGCTGGCGCAACTGCACGGGGCCTTCCTGCTGGCCTTCGCCCTGACGTGCTGGTACGTGCGCAACGCCGAGCCTTCGCCGGGTCGCCGGGCCATGCTACTGTTGCTCTTGCTGTCGAACTCGGCCTTTGTCGTCGTTCACCTGGTGGCCATGAGCCGGGGCGTCGAGACCCCGTTTGGGTGGGTTCCGGTGATGATTTCCGGCGCGGTGGCGGGGTGTTCGGGGCGGCTGTTCCGGCAAGAGCAGGAAGTGCTTACCTAGACCGGTAGCCGGGCCTGCGTGGGGCGGGAAGCTGGGCAGGCGGCTACGCTTCCAACTCGAACATCGCCTCAATTTCCACCGAAATGTTGGAGGGCAATGACCCCATGCCCACGGCGCTCCGCACGCCGATGCCGGCTTCTTCGCCCCAAATGGCGGCGAACAGGTTGCTGCATCCGTTGATGACCGCCGGGTGCGACTCGAAATCGGCCGTGCAGTTGACCATGCCGAGCACCTTCACCACGCGCTTGACGCGGTTTAGGCTGCCAAGTGCGGCGAGGAGGGTCGCCAGAATGGCCAGGCCGGTCTGCTGGGCGGCTTCGACGCCGAAGGCCTGATCCACCTCGGCACCCACGCGGCCCGTCAGCAGGCCCCCGTCGGGCAGGTAGGGGCCGTGGCCCGACACGTAGATGAACGGGCCGACCACGAGTGAGGGCTTGTACACGCCCTGGGGCTTGGGGGCGGGGGGGAGGGTGAGGCCGAGGGCGGCGAAGTTTTCGTCGGGGGTGGGCATGGGAGGTGAGGTTTTGTTGACCGGGTTAAAATAAAGACCCTGGGCTGCTTCAGCGGTTGAAGTATGTTGAGTTTGTGAGAAGTATTCGTGATTCACGAAGCTGGTCGAACGAGATGGCTCATGGCGTACATGGCGTCGGGGTCAAAATCGAGGGGAGCGGATTCCGGCGCACCGCTGTCGTCAATTAGGGTGAGCAGGTCGTCCCAGCACAGCGTCCGGCCGTCGGTTTTTACTTGGTTGAACAGGTGCGCATCGCTCAGACGGGCGATGGGTCCCTGGGGTCGGGCCGTTTTGACATACGCTTCGAGGTTCACCTCGCGCACTTCGCCCGTGCTCCAAAGGCAAGTGACCTTGTAAGGCTCGACGGCCAGGATTTTTCGAATGCGGGGTAATTTCATTGCAGGGGTTTGATTTTCTTGAAACTGCCCATTGCCGACCTACCCCTAGAACGCCGGAGAAAAGAGCAGATTTGAACCGACCGAATCAGTTGGATTTCTTTCCACTCGTTTTTTGGTAAAAATAGCGCAAAACCACCCGTCCGAACGCTATTTTGCGCCCCATTTTCTCTTAAACCTTCCCAATGGCAGACCTCGAACTCCGCAGCCAGCAATGGTTCGGCAAGACCGGCAAAGACGGCTTCATTTACCGCGCCTGGATGAAGAACCAGGGCTTTCCCCACCACGAATTCACGGGCAAACCCGTCATCGGCATCTGCAACACCTGGTCGGAGGTGACGCCCTGCAACGCGCACTTCCGCGAACTGGCCGAGGCCGTGAAGCGGGGCGTGTGGGAATCGGGGGGCTTTCCGCTCGAATTTCCGGTCACGTCGCTGGGCGAAACGCTGATTAAACCCACGGCGATGCTGTTCCGCAACCTCGCCAGCATGGACGTGGAGGAGAGCATCCGGGCCAACCCCTTCGACGGCATCGTGCTCATGTGCGGCTGCGACAAAACCACGCCGTCGCTGGTGATGGGCGCGGCCAGCGTCGACATCCCGACCATCGTGCTCTCGGGCGGGCCGATGCTGGCGGGGCATTTTCAGGGCCGAAAAATCGGGACGACCGACATCTGGCGGTTTGCCGCCCAACACAAAACCGGCGAACTGACCCAGGCCGAGTTCATCGAGGCCGAAGCCTGCATGGCCCGCAGCGCCGGGCACTGCGCCGTGATGGGCACCGCTGCCACGATGGCCTCGATGGTGGAATCGCTGGGCCTGAGCCTGCCCAACAACGCGAGCATCCCCGCCGCTGACTCCCGCCGCAAGGTGATGGCCCACCTGACCGGCAACCGCATCGTGGAGATGGTGCGGGAAAACCTGACGATGTCAAAAATTCTGACGCGGGAGGCCTTCGAAAACTGCATCATGACCAACGCGGCCATCGGCGGCTCGACCAACTTCGTGATTCACCTGCTGGCCATCGCCGGGCGCATCGGCGTGGAGTTGAACCTGGAAGATTTCGACCGGCTTTCGGCCCACATTCCGTTCATCGCCAACGTGCAGCCTTCCGGCGAGCATTTCTTCGAAGATTTGTACTACGCGGGTGGCCTCCCGGCGGTGATGAAGGAACTCGAAGGCTTCCTGCACCTCGATGCCCTCACGGCGAGCGGGCTGACGGTGGGACAGTGCATCCACAACGCCCGGTGCGACAACCGCGACATCATCGCCACCGTGAACGAACCCTTCAAGCCCAACACCGGCCTGGTGGTGCTCAAAGGCAACCTGGCCGAAAACGGGGCCGTGCTCAAACCTTCCGCCGCCTCCGAGCACCTCATGCAGCACACGGGCCGGGCGGTGGTGTTCGAGGACATCGACGACCTGAAAGCCCGCATCGACGCGCCCGACCTCGACGTGGACGAAACGTGCATTCTGGTGCTGAAAAACGTCGGTCCCCGCGGCTACCCCGGCATGCCCGAAGTGGGCAACATCACCCTGCCCAAAAAGCTGCTCGAACGCGGTGTTACTGACATGATTCGTATTTCCGACGGGCGCATGAGCGGCACGGGGTTCGGCACGGTCGTGCTGCACGTCTCGCCCGAAGCCGCCGTGGGCGGTACGCTGGCCTTGGTGCAAAATGGCGACCGCATCACCCTCGACGTGCCCGCCCGGAGCCTGCACCTGCACGTGTCGGACGAGGAACTCGCCGCCCGCAAAGCCGCCTGGATGCCCCCCCACCTGGGCTACGACCGGGGCTACGTGCAACTGTACATCAGCCACGTGGAAGGGGCCGACCGGGGCGCGGATTTGGATTTTCTGAAAGGAAAATCGGGGGCGGCGAAGTTGCGGGAGTCGCATTAAAAAGAAGGGTTTATTATTTTTGAAGAAAACGGCATACTCGCCATGACCAAAGAAAACCTCGCCGAAGCAGTCAAAGAATTGCCTGACACCTTTTCGATTGACGAACTCATCGAGCGGTTGATCCTGATCGAAAGTTTCGAGAAAGGCCGCGGGCAGTACGACCAGGGGAACACTTTTACGCACGAAGAGGTGGGGAAACGCCTTGAAAAATGGCTCAGGTAATCTGGACACAAACAGCCACCCTGGAAGTTGAAGAAATCGCGGCCTACCTCAGTGCCTACTCGGAGCATTACGCCTCGATGGTTGTCAAAAAGATTTATCGGAAAACCGGGTTACTGGGTTCATTTCCCAAAATGGGCCGTGTGATTCCAGAAATGGGGGACGTAACCCGCCGCGAAATCTTGGAAGGTAACTACCGCATTATGTACGAGCTCGTCGATGCAGACATCGTGCTGATTCAACGAGTCATCCACATGTCGCGGCACTTTGAAGGAGATTGATTTCATCGCTCCACCTATCGAAACGCCTCACGGCCTTTCTACTGGCCTTTACGGTAAGCCCCTCCACCCGCGCCCATCAAAAGACCGTTCGCCTCGCCGTCGGAAGCACAACGCCCGAATCCAGTTCAGGAACTGCAATGCCGTACCGACGGGGTCGTTTTAGAGACAGGAATCGAATTTTGCGCCATGCCCATCGTCCGCTACCTGCCGCTGTTGTTTTTTTCGGTGAAACTCCTCGCCCAGCAAGGCCCTGAAAACCTCGGTGAGGCGGTCAATTCCGAGTTTGCCGAACTGCACCCGGTGATTTCGCCCGACGGGAAAATGCTGTATTTTACCCGTTCGGGCCACCCCCAGAACACCATTCCGAAAAAAGGCAGTCAGGACGTGTGGTTTTCGGAAAACCAGGCCGGGTACTGGACCCTCGCCCGGCGGATGCCCGCGCCCATCAACCGCGAGGAGTACAACACGCTCTACAGCATCACCCCCGACGGCAACACCATCCTGACCAACTGGGTGGACCACGACGGCGGCGACGTGACCATCCGGGGGTTTGCCGTGATTAAAAAAGGGGGCGGCGGCTGGGGCCAGCCCCAAAAACTGGCCATTCCGGGACTGGAAAACCTAAGTCGGGGTCGGTTTGAAACCGCCTTTCTGGCCAACGACGGCAAAACGTTGCTCATGGCCTTCAGCACCAAGCGGGGCAGCGACGAGGACGATTTGTACGTCAGCACCCAGGACAAAAAAGGCGCGTGGTCGAAACCCGTCAACCTGGGCCGCGACGTGAATACCGACAAATTCACCGAAACGACGCCCTTCCTCGCTGCCGACGGCGTGACGCTTTACTTTTCGAGCAACCGCGACGGCGGGCTGGGCAGCAACGACATTTACGTGACCCGCCGCCTCGACAACACGTGGACGAAGTGGACGCGCCCCATCAACGTCGGTCCGCCCATCAACACGCCCGAATACGACGCCTACTACTCCGTGGCCGCCGCGGGCGATTACGCCTACCTCGTCACGTACAAGGAAGGCCGGGGCAAGGCCGACATCGTGCGGGTGAAAATCCGGCGCGACCAGCCCGCCGAACCCACCGAGGCCCCGCCCACCGTGGCCCAAACGGTCGAGAAACCCCGCCCCGCCGCGCCCGCGCCCGCCGTGCCCGAAAAGCAAAGTCAGCCCGTGGTGCTGATGAAGGGCAAACTCCTTGACCCGAAGACGAAGAAAGTGCCCGCCGGGGCGCGCATCGTGTACGAAAGCCTGCCCGACGGCACCGAACTCGGCCAGGCCACGCCCGACCCGATCACGGGCGAGTACCAACTCGTGCTGCCCTACGGCAAAAAATACGGCATCACGGCCAAAGCCCCCGGCTTCGTGGCCCCCTCGCAAAACCTCGACCTGAGCCAGCCCGGCGGCTACCTCGAACTAACCGACCGCAACATCGCCGTTCAGCCCATCGAAGCGGGTCAGACGGTGCGGCTGAACAACATTTTCTTTGAAACCGGCAAGTACGTCCTCCAGGAAGAATCCTTCCCCGAACTCAACCGGGTGGTCGAATTGATGGCCCAGAACCCCAACCTCGTCATCGAAATCGACGGCCACACCGACAACGTGGGCACCGACGCCAGCAACCAGACGCTCTCGCAGAACCGGGCCAGTGCCGTGCGCGAGTACCTGCTCGGCAAGGGGGTCAACGCCGCCCGCATCGCCGCGAAGGGCTTCGGCGAAAGCAAACCCGTAGCCACCAACGACACCGACGAAGGCCGCCAGCTCAACCGGCGGGTGGAGTTTGTGATTGTGAAGAACTAACCGGTTTATAGTTTGAAGTTTGTGGTTTGTAGTTCGTAGTTGTACCCTCAGAACTACGAACTTCAAACTTCAAACTTCAAACTATTTTGGATCTTCTCCTCATCGACGACGAACCCCGCTTCCGGCAGATGCTCGCCCGGCTGCTGCAATCGGAAGGCTACGCCGTAACCCAGGTCGACACGGCCCGCGCCGGGTTGCAGGCGTTGCGGCAAACGCCCGTTCCGCTCGTGCTCTGCGACGTGAAACTGCCCGACGCCTCGGGCGTGGACGTCACCAAGTCCATTCGCGAGCAGCATCCCGGCACCGAAGTCATCCTGCTGACGGCCTACGGCACCATCCCCGACGGCGTGCAGGCCATGAAAAACGGGGCCTTCGACTACCTCGTCAAGGGCGACGACAACAACAAAATCCTGCCCCTCGTGGCGCGGGCGCTGGAAAAAGCCCGGCTCGTGGCGCAGGTGGACGCGTTGCAGCGCAAACTCAGCGGGGGCGTCACGTTCGCCAACGTGATTGGCACATCCGAGGCCATCCGGCAAGCCGTGCGTCTGGCTGAGCGCGTGGCCCCGACCGACGCCACCGTGCTGCTGTTGGGCGAAACCGGCACGGGCAAGGAAGTTTTCGCCCAGGCCCTCCACGCCGCCAGCCGCCGGGCGGGCAAGGCCTTCGTGGCGCTCAATTGCAGCGCCTTCAGCCGTGAATTGCTCGAAAGTGAGTTGTTCGGCCACAAAGCCGGGGCCTTCACCGGGGCGTTGAAAGACAAAAAAGGCCTCATCGAAGAAGCCGACGGCGGCACACTGTTCCTGGACGAAGTGGGCGAAATGCCGCCCGAACTCCAGGCCAAACTGCTCCGCGTGCTCGAAACCGGCGATTTCCTGAAAGTAGGCGACACCAAACCCCACCGCGCTGATGTGCGGTTCGTCGCCGCCACGCACCGCAACCTGCCCGCCGAGGCCGAAAAAGGCACATTTCGGGAGGATTTGTTTTACCGGCTTTCGGCCTTCCAAATCACGCTGCCCTCGCTCAACGAGCGCCGGAGCGACATTCCGGCGCTGGCGGCGCATTTCCTGACCCAGTTTTCGGCGAAACTGAAACGGTCCATCACGGGCATGGAACCGGCATTTCTCGAAAAACTCACCCGGCACCGCTGGCGGGGCAACGTCCGCGAACTGCGCAACGTGCTCGAACGGGCCTGCATCCTGGCCGACGGCCCCACGCTGACCCTGGCCGACCTGCCCCTCGACCTGCAAACCGAAACGCCCGGCGCGCCGCTCGGTTTTTCCCTGCAAGACCTCGAAAAAAGCCATATCCATAAGGTGCTGGCCCACACCGGCGGCAACAAAACCGAAACCGCCCGCCTGCTCGGCATCGGCCTGACGACGCTGTACGCGAAAATCAAGGAGTACGGGTCAGGTTTTTAACCACAGAGTACACAGAGTTTAAGCACAGAGGACACAGAGAGAAACTCCGCGAACTCTGTGTCCTCTGTGCTTAAACTCTGTGTACTCTGTGGTTAAAATCAGGCAGGCACTCTTCCATTTCCGAAAAGTCCCTTTCCATTTCCGAAGGGTTTTCGCCGCGCAAACCGCACTAAATCTCGGCAAACAACTGATATTCAGACCTAATGAGGCCCAAGCCAATGCTGGCACGGGCCTTTTTTTGATTCTGGCACAACCAACCAAACGTCATTCATGGCCATCGGTCTTGCCCTCGGTTTGTTCGTCGTCGCGGCACTTTGCTTCGCGCTTTTTTACAAATCCATTGAATTTTTTGAAAACGTCTGACCCATGTTCCCCGCTCTGTTTCTGCTCAGCCTGCTCGTGTTCGGCTACATGCTGTACGTGCTGCTGAAACCCGAAAAGTTTTAACCCCCTTTCCCCATGTCAACCGAATTGATGGGCGTCGTGGCCATGTTCGCACTGACCGTGCTACTGGCCCTGCCGCTCGGCAAGTTTATCGCGAAGGTGTTCCGGGGCGAACCAAACGCCCTCGACTTCCTGGCACCGCTCGAGCGGCTGCTGTTCCGCCTCGGCGGCATCGACCCCACCCGGCCAATGACCTGGAAGCAGCACCTGCTGGCCCTGCTCACCCTCAACCTGGTGTGGTTCGTATACGCCTTTTTCATGCTGTTGTTCCAGGGCAGCCTGCCGCTCAACCCCGACGGCAACCTCTCGCAGACCCCCGACCTGGCCTTCAACACGGCCATCAGTTTCCTGGTCAACTGCAACCTGCAACACTACTCCGGCGAGTCGGGCCTGACGTACCTGACCCAGACCGCCGTCATCCTATTCTTGCAGTTCACGACCGCCGCCACGGGCATCGCGGCGCTGGCGGTGGTGTTTAACGCCCTGCAAACCCGCGTCAGCACGGAGCTGGGCAATTTTTACGACTATTTCGTCAAAAGCATTACCCGCCTGCTGCTGCCGCTTTCGCTGGTGGTGGCCGTGATTATCGCCTTCAACGGCACGCCCACGAGCTACGACGGCAAGGCGTCCGTCGTCACGCTGCAAGGCGACTCGGTGCAGGTAGCGCGCGGCCCGGCGGCGGGGATGATTGCCATCAAGCAACTAGGCACCAACGGCGGGGGCTGGTTTGGCGTCAACTCGGCGCACCCGCTCGAAAACCCCACGTACCTCAGCAACATGGTTGAGGACGTTTCCATCCTCCTCATTCCGATTACGCTCGTGTTCGCGCTGGGCTTTTACCTCAACCGGCGGCGCCTGGGCTACATGGTGTTCGGGGTAATGACGGCGGGTTTTCTAGGCCTGTTCCTGCCCTCGCTGGTGGCCGAATTGAACGGCAACCCGGCCATCGACGAAATGGGCATCGACCAGCGCCTCGGCAGCCTCGAAGGCAAGGAAATGCGGCTGGGAGCCGCCGCCTCGGCCTACTGGGGCATCACCACGACGGCCACCTCCAACGGCTCGGTCAACGCCATGCACGACTCGATGACCCCGCTTTCGGGGGCCATGCAGCTACTCGACATGATGATTAATGCCCTCTACGGCGGGGTGGGCGTGGGCTTTTTGAACTTCTTCGTCTTCCTCATCATCGCCGTGTTCATTTCGGGGCTGATGGTGGGCCGGACGCCCGAATTTCTGGGCCGGAAAGTGGAAGCCCGCGAAATGAAAATCGCCTCGCTCCTCGCCATCCTGCACCCGCTCTTGATTCTGGCCGGGACGGCCATCGCCAGCTACCTGGCCAGCATCGACGCCAACATGGGCGTTTGGTTTGCCAACGCCGAAGGCGCGGGGCAGGTGGCCACGGCCTGGCTCAACAACCCTGGTTTCCACGGCTTCAGCGAAATGCTCTACGAGTACACCTCGGCCTCGGCCAACAACGGCTCCGGCTTCGAGGGCCTCGGCGACAACAACCTGTTCTGGAATTTCACCACCGGCCTGGTGCTGATGCTGAGCCGCTACCTGCCCATCGTCGGGCCGGTGGCCATCGCGGGCCTGCTGGCGCAGAAAAAGTACGTCCCCGAATCGGCCGGAACGCTCCGCACCGACACGGCCACGTTCGGCGTGGTGACGTTCGCCGTGATTTTCATCATCGCCGCGCTGGCGTTTTTCCCGGCCCTGGCGCTGGGGCCGCTGGCGGAGTATTTCAGTTTGAAGTAGCGAGTTGGGCGGCGATAAAGCGGAGTACGGCTTCCAGGGTCATTTCCCGAAACGGCTCGGCGGTTTCAGCCGTCCCAACGTGACGATGGTGGGGAAACGTGTCGAATTCCGGAAAGTGCGGGGTGTTGTCCCAGCGGTACAGCGTCTGCTGTTGGGGCGAAAGCCACTGGTAGCCATAGCGACGGCGGGCCGGTTCGGAAGGTTCGACCTCAAACGTGCGCAGGGAAGAGCCGTCGGTGAAGTTGATTCTTAATTTCAGAAAACGGCTTCGCCGTCCTACATCCTGGTCGAGCACGGTCCAGTCGGTGACGATGCTCCGAAACGATTCGAGCAATTCAACCGGCGTGGTCATCGCAGTTCGTCGAGGTCGAGTTGGTACTCACGAACCAGGTCTAGGGCGGTTTCCCATTCCATGTCGTCGTCTTCCTTTTCAAAGATGCCGTAGGTGGAGAGCAGGACGTCGGATTTATCGACCACCCGACGGCGAAACTCCTCGAACGTCATGCCGTATTTGGCCTCGTACAAATCGACCCGCGACTGGTAGTGCGCAATCTTTTTTTCAATCACCGCCCGGAGTTGAACCCGGCTGAAATCGCGTAGCCCGGCGTAGCCAAGCCGTTGAGCCAGTTTGTCGAGCAGTGCGTCGGTTTCCGTCACCATCGTCAAAGACATTTTTTCAAAAATACCCAAAAAATGGCAAAACAAGCCTCACCATCCCTATTCCAGCGCGAGCTGGTCGGGACGGCCCTTCGGGAGTCGTTCGTGAAACTATCCCCGAAGATTTTGATTAAAAACCCGGTGATGTTCACCGTCGAAATCGGCACCCTCGTCATGGTGCTGCTGACGGGGTACATCGCCCTGACCGGCGACACCGCACAAGGCTCGTTCGGCTACAACCTGGCCGTCACGCTGGTTCTGCTCCTGACGGTGCTGTTCGCCAACTTCGCCGAGGCCATCGCCGAGGCGCGGGGCAAGGCCCAGGCCGAAAGCCTGCGCAAAACGCGTCAGGAAACGCCCGCGAAGAAAGTTGGCAGTTCACAGTTGGCAGTTGGCAGTTCAAACTGGGAAATCGTTTCGTCGGCCAGTTTGAAAAAAGACGACGTGTTCGTCTGCGAAGCGGGGGATTTGATTCCCTCCGACGGCGAAATCATCGAAGGGCTGGCGACGATTGACGAGTCGGCCATCACGGGCGAATCGGCCCCGGTGATTCGCGAAGCGGGCGGCGACAAATCGTCGGTGACGGGCGGCACGAAAGTGCTTTCCGACCGCATCGTGGTGCGGGTAACGACCCAGCCGGGGGAAAGTTTTCTCGACAAAATGATTGCGCTCGTGGAAGGCGCGTCGCGGCAGAAAACGCCGAACGAAATCGCCCTGACGATTCTGCTGGCGGGCTTCACGCTCATTTTCGTCATCGTGTGCATCACGCTGAAGCCCTTCGCCGACTACGCCCAAACGCCCATCACGGTGGCGGCCTTGATTTCGCTGTTCGTCTGCCTGATTCCGACCACCATCGGCGGGCTGCTCTCGGCCATTGGCATCGCGGGCATGGACCGGGCGCTGCGGGCCAACGTGATTGCCAAGTCGGGCCGGGCCGTCGAAACGGCGGGCGACGTGGACACGCTGCTGCTCGACAAAACCGGCACGATTACGATTGGCAATCGGAAAGCGACGGCCTTCTACCCGGCTCCCGGCGTAGCCCAGGCCGACATGATTCGGGCCTCGGCGCTCAGTTCGCTGGCCGACGAAACGCCCGAAGGCAAATCCATCGTGGAGTTGGCCCGGAGTGGAGACTTCGGGACGGACGTAACCCGTTCGCTCAGCACGAGCGGGGCGACGCTGATTAAGTTCACGGCGGAAACGCGGTCGAGTGGCATTGACCTTCCGACCGGCGTCCGCGTTCGGAAGGGGGCCGTCGATTCGATTCGCAACCTGGTCACGAAGGCGGGCAACGCCTTCCCCGAAGCCACCGCGACGAAGGCCAACGAAATCGCCGCCAACGGCGGTACGCCGCTCGTGGTGGCCGAAAACGGGGTGGTCAAGGGCGTCATCGAATTGCAGGACATCATCAAGCCCGGCATGAAGGAGCGCTTCGACCGCCTGCGAAAAATGGGCGTGAAAACCGTGATGGTCACCGGCGATAATCCCCTGACGGCCAAATTCATCGCCTCAACAGCGGGCGTGGACGACTTCATTGCCGAAGCCAAACCCGAGGACAAGATGAACTACATCCGCCAGGAACAAACCGGCGGCAAGCTCGTGGCCATGATGGGCGACGGCACCAACGACGCCCCCGCCCTGGCCCAGGCCGACGTGGGCGTGGCCATGAACTCGGGCACCCAGGCCGCGAAGGAGGCCGGCAACATGGTCGATTTGGACAACGACCCGACCAAGCTCATCGAGGTCGTTGAAATCGGCAAGCAGTTGCTCATCACGCGGGGCACGCTGACGACGTTCAGCATCGCCAACGACGTGGCCAAGTACTTCGCCATCGTCCCGGCCCTGTTCGTGGTCTCGATTCCGGCCCTGCAACGCCTCAACATCATGCGCCTGCACAGCCCGGAAAGCGCGATTCTCTCGGCGGTAATTTTCAACGCCATCATCATCCCGCTGCTGATTCCGCTGGCGCTGCGGGGCGTGGCTTACCAGCCCATCGGGGCCAGCGCGCTGCTGCGCCGCAACCTGCTCGCGTACGGGCTGGGCGGGCTGGTGGCCCCGTTCGTGGGAATAAAGCTGCTGGATTTGGTGGTGGGATTGTTTGTCTGAAAAAATTGTCACGCTGAAGCTCAGTCGAAGCGCTACGGTTGCCAGCCGTATCCACGCACAACCCACGACGGCTGGCAACCGTAGCGCTTCGACTGAGCTTCAGCGTGACAGCAACCAAATTTGTGAAAACCATGAAACCCCGACAACACCCGCCGGACCCGTCGGTCGTCAAAGCCAAACTCGTTGTGTTGGGCACGGCGCTGCTGACCGGTCTGGCGCTGCTGATTCGTTTCGCAAACTAAGTTTCAACCATGAAAAAGTACCTTTCCCCGGCCCTGCGCCTCACCCTCGTGCTGCTGGTGCTACTTTCGGTCGTGTACCCACTCGTCGTCGCCGCCATTGGCAAACTCACCCCAGGGGGTGGGGCGGGCGAGACCGTCTCCGCCAACGGGCGGGTTGTTGGCTTCGCCCGCGTCGGCCAGAAATTTACCGAAGACCGGTATTTCAACTCCCGCCCCTCGGCGGTGGACTACAACGCCGCCGGGTCGGGGGGCAGCAACAAAGGCCCCTCCAACCCCGATTACCTCGCCACGGTGCAGGCCCGCATCGACACCTTCCTCGTTCGCAATCCGGGCGTGAAAAAATCCGAACTTCCCGCCGAATTGGTCACGGCCTCCGGCTCCGGCCTCGACCCGGACCTCTCACCGGCGGGGGCAATGATTCAAATTCCCCGCATCGCCCGCGTTCGGGGCATTTCGGAAGAAAGATTATCCCAACTCGTTGACACCCAAACCGAAGGCCCGCTGCTGGGGATGTTCGGCCCGGCCAAGGTCAACGTGCTCAAACTCAACATCGCGCTCGACGCGCTGAAGTAAATCCGCTGGCCATCCGCCGGACGGCTCCCTAACATGGAGCCGTCCGGCGGGTCTGAATCGCAAGTTTTCCCCGATGAAAAAAATCGTATTTTCCGCTGTTCTCGGACTTTTCTTGGAAACCGCCACCCACGCCCAGGTTGTCAACCCGGCCACGTTGGACACCACCGATGTGGCCCCACGGGGCAAAGTGACCGTCGGCGGCTACGTGGACCTGTACTACGGCTACGATTTCAGCCGTCCCGCCAGCGGCGACCGGCCCTACTTCGTGTCTTCGGCCCGGCACAACGAAGCGACCGTCAACCTGGCCTTCGTGGATTTGAAGTACACCTCAGCAAACCTGCGGGCGCGGCTGGTGCCGGGCTTTGGCACGTACATGAACGCCAACTATGCAGCCGAACCCGGCACGCTGCGCAACCTGGTGGAAGCCAACGTGGGCGTGCGGCTTTCGCGCACGAAAGAAATCTGGCTCGACGCGGGCGTGCTCGGCTCGCCGTACACCAACGAAAGCGCCATCTCCCGCGACCACCTGGTGTACACCCGTTCGTTCGCGCCCGAGTACGTGCCCTACTACCTGTCGGGCGTGAAGCTGACCCTGCCCCTGAGCCGCCGCGTGACCGCCTACCTCTACGGCCTCAACGGCTGGCAGCAGATTCAGGACGTGAACGCGGGCAAAGCCCTCGGCACCCAACTCGAATTTCGCCCCAACGACCGCCTGCTCATCAACTGGAACACGTACCTGGGCGACGAACGCTCCGCCGCCCGCCCGCTGTACCGGATGCGGTATTTTTCGGACGTGTTCGTCGTGTACAACCCCGGCGGGCGCTTCGACGCCACGGCCTGCGTGTACGGGGGCATCCAGAATCGCCTGGATGGCCGGGGTGGTACCGAACAGGATACCTGGTGGCAGATCAACGCGATGGGCCGATACCACCTGACGGAAAAAACGTCGCTGTCGGGGCGATTGGAGTATTTCAACGACCCGCGCAACGTGCAAATCACGTCGGTGAACGAGCAGCGGGGGGCCAATCCGTTTCGGTTCCGCTCGTCGAGCGCGAGCCTTTGCCTGAACGTGAAGGTGACCGACAACGTGCTGGCCCGGTTTGAAGGCCGCACGTTTTTCTCCGGCCTGGCCGTGTACCGCGACCCCGACGGCACACCCGCCACCACGAGTCAGTTGCTGATTGGCAACCTGACGGCCTGGTTTTAACCGCAGCCCACCCATGCCCGACGCCCGCGACGCCAACGCCGAACGCTTCCTGAGCCTGCTCCGCCAGTCGCGCCGGGGCAAGTTGAAGGTGTACATCGGCATGAGCGCGGGAGTGGGCAAGACGTACCGGATGCTCCAGGAAGCCCACGGCCTGCTCCGCAACGGGGTGGACGTGAAAATCGGTTTTGTCGAAACCCACGGCAGGGCCGAAACCGAGGCCCTCGTGGCAGGACTGCCCCTGATTCCCCACCGGAAGTTGTTTTACAAAGGCCGGGAACTGGAGGAAATGGACCTCGCGGCCATCCTGCTGGCCCGCCCCGAAGTGGTCATCGTGGACGAACTGGCGCATACGAACCTCCCCGGCTCAACCCACGAAAAACGCTGGCAGGACGTGCTGGAAATTCTCGACGCGGGCATCAGCGTGATTTCGGCGGTCAACATCCAGCACCTCGAAAGCCTCAACGACGAGGTGCGGGCCATCACGGGCATCGACGTGGCCGAGCGCGTGCCCGACCACGTGCTGCGCCAGGCCGACGAGGTGGTCAACATCGATCTCACCGCCGACGAACTCGTGACCCGACTGCGCGAAGGAAAAATTTACCGGCCCGACAAGGTCCAGACGGCGCTGGCGAATTTTTTCCAGACCGACAAAATCCTCCAACTCCGCGAACTGGCCCTGAAGGAAGTGGCCGCGCAGGTGGTGCGAAAAATTGACGCGGAAGTTCCGGTGGACATCCGCCACAAGCCGGAGCGCTTTCTGGCCTGCGTCAGTTCCAACGAAAAAACGGCCCGCGCCGTGATTCGGAAAACCGCCCGGCTGGCCAGTTACTACGCCTCGGAGTGGCTGGTGCTCTACGTGCAAACGCCCCGCGAAGCCCCCGACCGCATCCCGCTGGCCGCCCAGCGGCACCTCATCAACAATTTCAAATTAGCCACCGAACTGGGGGCCGAGGTGGTTCAGGTGCAAAGCCACAACGTGCCCCAGGCCATCCTCGACGTGGTCAGCGAGCGCCGCATCACCACCGTGTGCATCGGCAAGCCGCATTTCCGCCTGCTGCGCATCATCCTCAACACCTGGATGTTCAACGAACTCCTCAACCGCCTCAGCGAGTCGGAGGTGGACGTCATCATTCTTTCTTGAGTGAGAAGTGAGAGGTGAGAGGTAAGATGTTTTTTGAAAAACACCTGCCTTTTCATCTCACCTCTCACTTCTCACTTCTCACCCTCATGGCTCTCCACATCAAAGACAAACTCCGCCTCGGCCTCTTGTTTCTGTTCGGACTGGTGCTGCTGCTGGCGGTCCTGGGCATCGGCTTCGTGTACCGGCTTCAGCGGGATTCGGGGGCCATCCTGACCGACAATCACCGCTCGCTCGTGTACGTCCGGGAAATGCAGCAGGTGGTGGATGGCCTCGCCGAAGGTCGCCGGGTGAACACGGAGCCGCTCGTCGAGAACCTGCGGTTGGAAGAAGCCAACCTCACCGAAGTGGGCGAGGGCGACGCCGTCCGGCAGGTGCGGCAGGAGTGGGAAGCCTTCCGGCGCGATTCGGCCCTGGCCCGGCTACCCGTCGTTCGGCAGGCACTCTACCGCATTCAGGACCTCAACATGCAGGCCATCGTGCGCAAAAACGACGCGGCGGTGCGCTCGGCCGAAACGGCTACGCTCATCATCGGCATTCTCGGCACTCTGTGCGTGCTGATTGCCTTTTCGTTCGCCCTCAACTTTCCAAGTTACATCGCCGAACCCCTCCGGCAGCTTACCGAGGGCATTCGGGCCGTGGCGGCCCGCAACTACCAGGCCCGGATGCGGGTGAACGCGAAAGACGAATTCGGCGAGGTGGCCGCGGCCTTCAACGGCATGGTGGACAAACTCGACGAATACGAAAACTCGAACCTGGCGAAAATTCTCTTTGAAAAACGCCGCATCGAAACCATCATCGCCAACCTCCGCGACGCGGTGGTGGGGTTGGACGAAACTAAAAAGGTATTGTTTGCGAATTCCGTCGCGCTGAAGTTACTCAACCTGAAGGAAGCCGAATTGGTCGGAAAATACGCCCCCGACGTGGCCCTCAAAAACGACCTGTTCCGCACCCTGCTCAACGGGCAAACCGATGGGAAGGAACTGAACATTTACGCCGACGACCGGGAAAGTTTTTTCGTGCGCGAAGCCTTCGACGTGGAAGCCGAGGAAGAAGCCCCGCTTCGCCTGCCCGACGGTGGGCGGGAAGGCATCCAGCAACTCGTTGTCCCGAAAAAGACCCGCATCGGGCAGGTAATTCTGCTGAAAAATGTAACCGAATACCACGACCTCGACGCGGCCAAAACGGCCTTCATCGCTACCGTTTCGCACGAACTGAAAACCCCGCTGGCCTCGGCCAACATTGGCCTGAAACTGCTCGAAAAAGACGTGGCTCCCACGCTGAACCCCGAACAACGGGCCATCATCGCTGACTTGCAGCAGGACAACCAGCGGCTTATCCGCCTCGTGAGCGAACTCCTCGACCTGGCCCAACTCGAAACCGGGCGGCTCAACCTCACCATCGGCACAGTCATGGCTCACGACCTCATCGAGTACGCCACAGCCACGACTAAGCAGGCGTTGGGCGAAAAGCGCCTCACTCTCCGCGTGGACGTGGCCCACGACGCGAGGGCCTTCCGCGCCGACCACGAAAAAGCCGCCTGGGTGCTCACCAACCTGCTCACCAACGCCATCAAGTACTCCGATGAAGGCGGAGAAATCGCCGTCACGGCCCGCAACGGCCCCAGCGATACGGTGCTGCTTTCCGTCCGCGATCACGGTCCCGGCATCCCGCCCGATTTGCAGGAAAAGATTTTCCAACCCTACTTCAAAACCGCCACCCGCTCCGGCACGGGCCTCGGCCTTTCGATTTCGCGGGAATTCATGGTGACCATGCAGGGGCGCGTTCGTCTGGAAAGTGCCGTGGGGCAAGGCTCTACGTTCACGCTGGAATTTCCGGCGGCGTAGAAAGTAATTGGTCGGGCAGGTAGTTGGGTAATTTGTGAAAAACCAACTACCCAATCCCTACCGACCAAAAAACAAAACCCTCAGCAAAGCCGAGGGTGTGTTTTCCTAACCCTAACCTCATTCGAGGCTACTGTCTTGAGTATTTTTCAGAAACTCATCCCGACTTTGAGGGCCAGGCGGTTGTAGCTGTATTGATTCACAATGCTGAGGGTGCCCGTGCTTTCCGTAAACTTCGTCACCCGCTGGTACTTGTAGCCGATGCTCCAGGTCAGGGCCGCGCCGCCGTTGAGGGCGAAGCGCAGGCCGAGAGCGGGGTTGAGGTGGAGGCCCCCGTCGAAATCCACGTCGTCACCCTTCGCCAGACTTGCCACCGCGTATCCCGCGTCGAGGGCGTAAAACGGGCTGACCCGGCTCCGGGCCATGTCGCCACGCAGGCCCAGCGAGAGCGGCACCACCGCGTTGCGGGCGTACCAGTCAACCCCTACCGTGGCACCCACCGCCAGGCCCCGCGCAAACCGGTAGCCGTTGAACGAACTGGCCGTGAAACTGCTCCGGGTGTACACCTCGTTGGTCTGAAACGGCACCTTCACGGCCCCCAGCAACGTGCCCAGTTCGGTGTGGTTGACGTAGCCCTTGCGGACGGGCACTCCCCGCTGGTGCTCCCCGGTGGAAGGCATCGACTGAGCGCAAATATCGAACGTCCGTCCGGTCACAAGCAAGCACAAAAGCAAGTATTTCATGGAAAATGCGGAAAATTTTTCACAAAACTGACTTTTGATTGCTACGAGGCCGTCCGCTTCACCGGGATGGCGCTCAACAGGCGCGGGTGCTTCGGGTCAGAGGCGTAATCGTACTGGTACAACCCGTCGGAGCCGATGAGCAGCAGCGTACCGCCGAGCGGAATCACGTCGTAGGCGTTCAGGTTTTTGAAATGACTCAGTAGGTTCAGGGCCAGCGGGTTGGCGGCGTTGAAGGTTTTCAGGCCGTTGTCGCAGACGAACAAGGTTTGCCGGTCGATGCCCAGGCCGAAGGGTTTTTCCATCGGGTACGACTTGGCCAGTTTGGGGGCGCGCAGGTTGGTCAAATCCACCACGTCGAGTTGGCTTTCCACGCCCCCGCAGAGGTTGCCCGCCTGGAGGGTCACGTAGGCGTAGTTGTCCTGCACCACCACGGGGTCGCAGCGCATGGCGTGCTGGAAGGTCGAGAGGCGTTCGGGCCGGGCCGGGTTGGCGTTGTCGTAGATGTGCATGCCCGTCGTGGAGCCGATGAACAGCTTGTCGCCGTAGGGAAAAATCGTTTCGATGCCCCAGCCCAGGTTCACGGTCGTGCTGGCCTTCGGCGCGGCGGGTTGGCTCACGTCGAAGAGCCGCATTTCGGTGTTCGTGACGGCGTACAGAAACCGGTCGTGCAGGGCGAAGCGGGCCATTGAGCCGCCCGTGCCGGTGCCGCCGTTGTTGGGGTTGAAGGCGCTTTGCGCGCCGACGTTGCTCATCGTGCGGGTGTCCATGCTGGCGAACGCCCACGGCCCCCGCCAGCCCCAGCCGGTGGCGTTTTCACAATCGGTGTCGCGCACTTCGGTAACCCACTCCCAGCGGGTGTCCACCACCTGCTGCCGAAACTCGTCGTACTGCCAGTGCAGGCCGTCTACCGAGCCGCTGGGGAAGGCTTTTTCCACGCGGTTGAGCAGGTTGGCCTCGGCGGGGTTGCTGATGTCGAAGGCCAGCAGGTCGGTGTAGCTGTCGGCGTAGAGCACGTTGCCCCGCACGGCGATGTCTGTGTTGCCGGGGATGTTGAGGAACGACACCATTCGCGGGGCCGCCGGGTTGGCGTTGTCGATGAGGTGAATGCCTTTTTTCCGTTCGTTGATGAACAGGTAGTTGCCCCGCACGTAGATTTTCCCCGGATTTTCGAGGTCCTGGGCGGGAAGGGTTTTCACCGCCGCCCGCAGTTCGGCCGAGGTGATGAAATACTGCCGCTGGGTCCGGTAGGTGACTTTCTGCTGGCAGTGGTCGCGGCACCCGGCCAGCCCCAGGGCCAGCAGCGCGACGAGGGTTTGGAAGCGGTAGAGGTTGTTCATGGGGTTGAAGTTTGAGGTTTGAAATGGTCTGAACCGCGATTGGCCGGGATTTTAGGATTTTCAAGATGGCTGAAAATGGTTTTTGTCTTTCATCCTGCACATCCTAAAATCCCGGCCAATCGCGGTTCAGACTACGGCTCCGCCACCCTCCCGGAGAACAGGACGGTGTTGGAGTTTTTTTCGGAGATGAAAAACAAAAACGCCCGGTTGAGGTCGATGACCGGCACCTGCGGCCCGACGGACGTCAGCTCGAACCCGATGCCCGTCACGGCGGCGGCTTCGGAGCCTTTTTCGTCGGTTTTGATGTAGGCTTTCTGCTTCACCTCGCTGATGAACAGGTCGCGGCGGCCCCGGATTTTGCTGAAATCGGCCCCGCTTGTGAAGGCGGTTTTGATGCCCATCGCCTGCAACGTCTGGTTCAGGTTGGGTTTCAGTTCGTAGGCAAACTCAAACCGGGGCAAGTTCACCCGGATTTTGCCTTCGGCGAGGCGCTGCTGGAGGGTGGTCCAGGCCGCGGCGTCGAAGGTTTTGGCGAATTCCGTCGTCTGGGTGCCTTCGCTGGGCAACAGGAGCGTCATCCGATAGTCGCCGTTGCCGTAGGGTAATTCCACTGCCGCGTAGTTTTCGGTGAAGGCGTTGCGGAAACGCTGCTCCTGGCTCATCATCTGAACCCGGTGGAGTTTTTTCCGTCCGTCCTCGTACACCCAGGTGCGTTCGCTGGTTTGCTTTTCGTCGAACTGCTTCGTCCAGTCGCCTTTGAAGTACACGGCGTTGAGGAGCAGCAGCACGATGTCGGGGGAAATCCGGTCGTACATTTTCTCGATTTTTCCCCGCGTTTTGTTCTTCACCCAGGCGTTGACCGGCCCGGCGTCATTGGTGAGCGGTTTCACTTCGGCGGCGAAGGTGCTTTTGAGGCTCTCGACGTAGGGCGCTTCCACGGCCAGCCCGTCGCGGTACCAAAGCGAGTTAGCGATGGCCAGCGAAACTTTCGGGTCCACGGCGGGCAGGCCCTGGGTGAGTTCGCGGTAGATTTGGTTGTACTGCTCGGGCGAGTAGCCCTTCAGCCGCAGGGCGGCGAGAAGCTCCTCGGCGGTCTGGCCGTCGGCCCCGTTGAGGGCCATGCCGAGGGCGATGTGCAGGCTCAGGGGCGAGGCCACCACGTTGGCGGAGCCGCCTTCCTGAACGAGCACGTTCCGAAACCACTCAAAGGCAAATTCCGACGACTCGGCTCCGAAGCGGCTGCTCGACAAATTTAGTGGCGTGCCGGGGCCGCTGGGCGAAACTTCGTTGCGCTGGCAGGCGGCGAAAAACAACGTAATCAAGCTTAGGGCGAGGATGCTTTTCATGGAAAAAACGAAAAAGGGTTGATTGTGCGGGGAAGACACGAAGGGCGGCGGAAGGGTTGGAATCGGGTAGAAATTTTAATGAAGAACAAGGAATAAGAAATGAAAAATGAGGAAGTGATTGCCTTTTTCGTTTTTCATTTCTTATTCCTTGTTCTTCATTTTCAATTCAAAACCGATAATCCACCCGCAGCCCCACGCCCACTTCGCGGGGAAACGTCTGCACGGCGGAGGCGTTCTGCACCCCCGACGTGAGCGCCCGGCGGAAGGTGCCGTTCAGCCCCAGGCCCCAGTGCGTGTCGAGCCGGTAGCCCACCTGGAGGGGCACCGACACGTACTGGTAGGTGCTGCGGAGTTGGTTGTCGGTGGGGATGAAGGAATTTTGCGCCGCCAGGTTGCCGAAGCCGTAGGCCATGTCGAGGGCGGCGGTGTTTTTGTTGCTCAGGGCCTCGGCGAACAGGCTGGTGGCCTGGTTGGTGGCGCGATTGACGAGCACCAGCCCGCTTTGCAGGGTGGACTGCCCGTTGAGGTACTCCACGCCGCTTTCGAGCGACCAGTGGTCGGACATTTGCCAACCCACCCGGCCCCCCACGGGGCGTTGGCAACCGGGTCGCCGGAGCGGTCGAACGCAGGTTTGCTTGGCTAACCCAAGCTGTGTGGTAGCGGGGCGGCGGGCAACAGACGGCACGAAAACGGTTAAAACCGTTGAAAAACACGCTGACATCCACAGTTCCCACGGTCGAAACCGTGGGCTGAGACGCGTCTTCCGGGTCAACGGTCAACTTTTTCCATCCCACACAACTTGAGTTAACTTAGTGCCTATCCGAAAATAGCCCCGTCGGGCGGCTGGGGAGGGCTGTGCGGGGTGCCGTCCGGCGGGTTTTGGGGGAGCTACTCCCATCCCACCCGCCGGACGGCACGTACCGCAGCGGCGGGTGCTGGGCGAGCACGGGCGCGAAGGTTTCGGCGCTGCCGCAGCCGAGGTCGAGCAGGGTGTACTGCCCTGCCTGGCACGTTTGCAGTTGGTCGAGCACCCCGGCGTAGATTTCCCGGTGGTACATGTAGTTCCGCTCCAGGGCGGTGTCGTACACGCTCCAGGCGGTGTTGAAGAAGGTGCCGACGGTTTGGAGGTCCATGCGGGGGAGGGTGGTTGCAGAGGCAATGTTACGTGATTGCCTGCGCAGAAAAAATGGTGGGATGGGGCGGGCATTTTTTTAGCGAACGGTTTGGCCGTTGACCGTAAGTTGTCCGCCATACTCTTTTTTATACGAAAAATCTACGCTCAAAGTGACCGTTGAGCGTAGATTTTAATAGAAATTTTCCATAAAAAAGTTTGAGTTTGACTCTTGAAATCGCTTGCATTTTGCGAGAGATAAATATCGAAAGCACCTCTGACGTGTGGTAGTCAGCATGTGCAAGTATTCTTGGCCAAGCAAGTGTGAATGTATGTCGAGTGAAGTGAAATTTAACGATTTTGCAAGCGGGAAAGTAATTTGCAGCCGACGCCGCCCCAGAGGGGCTTGAAATAAAATTCACTCGCAGGATGCGAGCGACTGCGGGAGCAGCATAACAAACCGATTGAATTGAACACCGTGGACAAGCTCCGCTGCTGCCTCAATTATGTGCATCAGAACCCGGTGAAAGCCGGTTTTGTAACGCGGGCCGAGGACTGGCTGTACAGCAGAGCGGTCAATTATTATACAGGTGAGAAGGGGTCAATTGATGTGTTGATACTGGAAATCTAATATGAATTTAGCTCTTGAAAATAACGGAAAAATGGCGCGAGTTTGCAACTCGTGCCCGGACGAATGTGGTGACTTTAAGTGGCTTGGATGTGGAAGTGAATGCCCGCCTGACCCGGCACGAGTTGCAAACTCGCGCCATTCAAAATCACAGACTCGCGCCAGTTGGGGTTCCCAAATCTGAATTGATAAGCTCTAATATATTATTTGAATAACTCCACGGTATAAAAAGCTTTCTTTAGGACTTAGCTGAACTTCACATCTGTATGTATAAATTCCGCTAATAACCGCTTTTCCATTAAGTAGTCCATCCCATAAACTTTCACCACTTCTTACTTCAAAATTTGACTTCTCATAAATAACCTCTCCCCATCTATTGAAAATTAATAACTTATTTATTTTCAAACTCTCCTTTGTAAAGTAGATACACCATGCATCATTGAAGGAATCCCTGTTTGGCGTGAACGAATTGGGAAAGAAGACTTTAGCAGCACAATCCTCATTAAGAGTAATTATTCTTTTTGTAATACAATTATTACTGTTTTTAACAAATATTTCGTAACTTCCTTTGACTAATTTATTAAATATGTTACTTTTTTGAAATGAAGTGCTATCTATTGAATAAGTCAATGAATCTAGTGCATTTTTAGAAATGATTTCAATCATGCCGTCAGAAACTTCGCACTGAGAATTTTTTATAATGATTGAATCTATTTCCGGCGAGGAAGATGTTTCCATAATAATAGTAGTATCTGTTTTACAACCAAGGTCATTTAGTATAGTCAATTTATAAAAACCAGCTTCTAAATCATCGTAGAAGTTATTTTTTTGAAAACTTTGATTGTTCAGAGAAAAAAACATTTGCTCAGGATTATTCTCAGTAATAATTTCTACTTCGCCATCTTTAATTCCACAAGATGGTTTTCTTATTCGTATTCTTCTAACTTTAGGAGATGTTGTAGCCAAAATAGTAATTTGTGAAGTGTCAGCGCATACCGACTTGCCAACAATGTAGTTAAAAATATTTTCTCCACTATTCAGGGTTTGTGTACTTATATTAGCAGGAGATAATGAATTAGATTTACTCACGTTTTTCCAAATACCTCCAGTTTCTCCGTCATTGATATAATTAGATAACGTAATTGTGCCGAAGTTTGACAAGCATATATTTATAGTAGAATCTTTACCAGCATTACTTTTCTTTATCTTTGAAGACTCACTAATCGAGGCGGCCCCACCAATCGCATTGAGGCTTAGAGTGCAAGCTAATTTTAGTTTAGCAGTATTTATATCAACTTCATAAATTTGGTTATATCCAGTTGCATAAATCTTGTTTTCATTTACTCCACATTCAGTGGTGCCGACTGTAATTAGACCTAAAATTGATGATGCATTCATGTTACCTACAAGGCGTGACCTGCCAACTCGATTGATATCGATTTCGATCAATTCACTGCTGCCACTAGCTAAGTATAAGCGTCCTTGATAAAAAGTCAAATCACCTCCGGAACTAAATCCACAATTTCCCAAGTTGACAAACGCACCATTTGTGGGATTAATTTTATATATATTTCCGCCGCCATCTGCACCGTACAAATTGTCGTCCGCACTATATACCAGAGCATTTAAAGAAGGCATATCATTTTTAAGTAATATTCCACTCCCATCATTTTTATTAATTTTATACAATCTTCTATTACTTGAAATGGCAAATATTATTCCATCATAAGTCATCGCAATGTCGAACATTCTTTCTGGCATAACACCAATTTTATTTAATAAGCAGTTATCTAAATCAAGAGTATACAAATCTCTATTTTGATTACTGTGGAGGTACATAATATTTTGACTATATATATTACTTATACAGCATAAGTAAAAAATTAAATATAATCGTTCGAAACGACAATTATATTTAATTGTCTCAGAGTCTTTAAAGAAATTTTTATTAGAAAAATTCATTTTTTAAAATAAATCACTTTTGTTCCGGATAAACATCCTAAACCCAAATGAGCATCGTTTCGTAAACAACGGGCCAACGCTTCCCCGACTGGCGCAAGTCTGCGAACGACTCGTTCAAGTTTGCAACTTGGACGCTACAGTTTGGCAGTTTGCAACTGCCGAACTGTACCCCTCAACCACCCTGGCGCGCCGGAACCGCCAAGCCGGTTGCCTGCTTGACGTTCGTTAACTCCCTTGTTTGTCACCCGTCTTTTCTGGCAACCCAAACTTTTCAATGGAAGCCGCCGCCTGAGCAAGCTTTTCAGCAAGGCCCACATGTGCACGGTTTAGGTTCATGTTCGGGTCGAGCGTGAAGCCCTTCGGCAACGGGGTGAGGGCTGAACGGCGTTTGGGTTTGGTTTCCATGCTTGAAAGTTTGCCAATCATTTCCAGCGAAGCAAGAGCGCGTCGTATTTTTTGTTCGGCGAGAAGGGTTCCCACGCCGTACCCAAGCGGCCCAACGCTTCCAGGTGAACGGGCAATTGGTCCAGGTGCCGACTCAGGTTCACCCGGTAGAGCCAATCGCGGCTTGCGGTGCTGCCTTCGGCGAAAACGGCTCCGCCGGGTTTGCTCCGCAGAAACACGAGCACGATGGCGGCTATCGTGGCGAGCACTTTGCGGGTATCGCCGTTATCGGTTACGACGGTGTAATCAACGTTTCCTGTTACGGGGTCTTCATCACCGAAAGCTAAGTTGTACGTATTCGGAGCGGCAGTTAAGTCAAACCGCACCAGTTTTCGGATGCGCCCGCGCCGACCTTCGCTGTAAAACTCAAATTCGGTAAAATCCGGCGAGAAAGTAACGTCGTACCGTTCAAGGTTCATACCCCAAACCTACGGCTTTTCCCGAATACCCAATCAGCGTGCAAACCCTTACGAAATCCTCGCCCAGTTCCGCTCATCCGCCCGCACCGATTCCACGTGGTCGCGGATGGGCGCGTGCTGGGGCAGCACCAAATCCGGGTCGTCGTCCAGAATGGCCTGGGCGCACTCGCGGGCGGCTTTCAGGATTTCGCCGTCTTTGGCCAGGTCGGCGATGATGAGGTCCACCACGCCGCTTTGTTGGGTGCCGCTGAGGTCGCCGGGACCGCGGAGTTTGAGGTCCACGTCGGCGATTTCAAAGCCGTTGTTGGTGCGCACCATCGTTTCGAGGCGCTGGCGGGTTTCCTTGCTCAGTTTCACGTCGGTCATCAGCACGCAGTAGCTTTGCTCGGCCCCGCGCCCCACGCGGCCGCGCAACTGGTGCAACTGCGCCAGCCCGAAGCGTTCGGCGCTTTCGATGACCATCACCGAGGCGTTGGGCACGTTGACGCCCACCTCGATGACCGTCGTGGCAACGAGAATCTGCGTTTCGCGGCGGATGAACCGCTGCATTTCGTAGTCCTTGTCGCGGAAGGGCATCCGGCCGTGGACGATGCTCAACTGGTACTCTGGGAAGGCCCGCGCCACGCTTTCGTAGCCGTCCATGAGGTCCTTGAAATCCAGCTTTTCCGACTCCTCGATGAGCGGGTACACGATGTACACCTGCCGTCCCTTGCGGATTTCCTCGCGCAGAAACCCGAACACCGCCAGCCGGTGCGAGTCGTAGCGGTGGACGGTCTTGATGGGCTTGCGGCCCGCCGGAAGTTCGTCGATGATGCTCACGTCGAGGTCGCCGTAGAGCGTCATGGCCAGCGTGCGGGGGATGGGCGTGGCCGTCATCACCAGCACGTGCGGGTACACCGTGGGGTTTTTGGCCCAGAGCCGGGCGCGCTGGGCCACGCCGAAGCGTTGCTGCTCGTCGATGATGCACAGGCCGAGGTTGCGGAACTGCACCGGGTCTTCGAGCAACGCGTGCGTGCCGACGATGAGGTGGATGGAACCGTCGAGCAGTCCTTCGTGGATGAGTCGGCGGCCTTTTTTGTTCGTCGAACCCGTCAGTTCGACGATTTTCAGGCCCATCGCCTCGGCGTAGGGTTTGAGGCCCTGGTAGTGCTGGTCGCTGAGGATTTCGGTGGGGGCCATGAGGCAGGCCTGCGCGCCGTTGGCCACGGCCAGCAGCATGGCGATGAAGGCCACGATGGTTTTGCCGCTGCCCACGTCGCCCTGAAGGAGGCGGTTCATCTGTCGGCCCGTGCGCAGGTCCTCGAAAATCTCGCGGATGACCCGCTTTTGCGCGTTGGTCAAATCAAACGGCAGGTGGTCCTTGTAAAACTGGGTGACGAGGTCGGTTTTCGTAAAAATCTGCCCGGCGTAGTCGGTTTTGCGGATGAGTTTCTGCTTGATGAGCCGGAACTGGTTGTAGAACAGTTCCTCGAACTTCAGCCGCCGCTTGGCCTGGTGCAGCGCCGCCTCGTTGGCGGGCAGGTGGATGTGCCAGAGGGCATCGCGCTTGGAGATGAGCCGGTATTTCTGAATCAATTCGGCGGGCAGGGTTTCGCGGACGTAGGGCAACGCCGCTTCGAGCAGCGTGCGCTGCATCCGGGCGATGACCTTGCTGTCGACGTGCCGCTTGCGGAGGCGGTCGGTGAGGTTGTACACCGGCTGCCAGTAGCCCCCCGCTTCGTTTTCGGGCGTCAAGACCTCCAACTCCGGGTGGGTGATGGAAAACTTGCCGCCGAAGGCCACCGGCTTGCCGTACACGACGTACTCGCCGTCGCGGCGGAGGTTTTTTTCGAGCCAGGAAATGCCCTGAAACCACACCAAATCCATCGTGCCCGTGCCGTCGGTGAAGGTGCCGACGAGGCGGGTTTTGGGGCCTTCACCGACGACCTCCCAGTAGCGGAGGCGGCCCTTCAACTGGGCGGCGGGCATTTCCTCGGTCAGTTCGCGGATTTCGTGGAAGCGGGTGCGGTCTTCGTAGCGGAAGGGGTAATGCTGGACGAGGTCGGCGTAGGTGAAGATGTGAAGCTCGGTGTTGAGCAGCGCCGCCCGCGCCGGGCCGACGCCCTTGAGGTATTCGATGCGGGTTTCAAAAAAGGCGGGGCGTTCGGGGGTCATCGGATTTTCGATTGCGGATTTTCGATTGCGGATTTCGGATTGAAAACCTTTGTCGGAATCTTGACCAAAAATAGGGGGATGTTGTCTGAATCAGGATGGCCAGGAAAAAGGATGTTCAGGATTAGAACATCAGCAAGCAGTCATCCTGAACATCCTTTTTTCCTGGCCATCCTGATTCAGACAATTTCCGCGTACCTTCGTCCCTGCCCCACCCGACCGCCCGTTTGAAAACCTCGAAACCTCTTCATCAGTTGAAAACCCATGCGTGGCCTGTGCTGCTTGCTCGTGTGTTGGGGATTGCTGGCACCCGGTTGGGTGAAGGCGACGCACATCGTTGGCGGAAACCTCGAAATGCGCGCGTTGGGTGGCAACCGGTACCAGTTGGCACTGGTGCTGCTCAACGATGATTACAACGGCCTTGCCGCCGCGCTGGGCACGGCGGTGTCGGTCAGCACCTACCCCAAAACCAACGCCCAGCGGCCCATCGAACGGTTCGTGCTCCGGCGCGTGAGCCGCACGCCGCTCACCTTCGCCAACGAAGCCTGCGCGCGGTTTCGGAAACTCGGCTTCAGCACCGTCCGCTACGAACTCACTGTCACGCTTGATCCGGCCCGGTACGCTGACCCGGCGGGGTACCGGCTCGTGGCGAACAACTGCTGCCGCAACCGGATCATCGAAAACATCGTCCGACCCTCCGCCTCCGGCCTGGTGTATTCCCTCGAATTTCCGCCCCTGGCGGTGGCCAATTCCTCGCCGGTGTTCGGGGTGCCCAACGGCGAGTACGTCTGCCTGGGCGAACCGTTCGCGACGCCCTACGGGGCCACCGACGCCGACGGCGACCAATTGCGCTACTCGCTCGTGACGCCCTACGACCGGTTCCGGCGCACGGGCAATCCCCGCGCCTACGCCCCCACGCTGGTGCAGTGGGACGCGGGCTTCAGCGAGCAAACGGCCATTCCCGGCAATCCGCCCCTGCGCGTGGACCCGCTCAGCGGGATGCTCACCGTGACGGCCACCCAACTCGGCCTGTTCGTGTTCTGCGTGCAGGTCGAAGAATTTCGGAACGGGCAACGCATCGGCCTCGTGCGGCGGGATTTTCAACTGCTCGTGGTGGACTGCCCCCCGCAACCCCCGCCGAAGCCGCTGATTTACTCGACCGGCCAGGCCCCGCACGTGCGGCTGCTCGAATACTGCCAGAACGGCGTGGTGGAACTGAAAACCGCCGAAAACCCCGGCTACCGCTACCAGTGGCAGCGCGACGGCGTGAACCTGCCCGGCGCGACCGGCCCCGCCTACGTGGCCAGCCAGCCGGGGCGCTACACGGTGGCCGTCAGCCCGGCGGTGGATTGCGGCAAAACGACGTTTTCGGACCCGACCGAAGTGCGCGAACGGCCCGGCCCTACCGGCCTGACCATCGCCAGCGACGCCCCGCCCGAAAACTGCGGCCAGCGGGCCATCACGCTCTCGGCCCCGGCGGGCAACTACGCCTACCAGTGGCTGCGCAACCGCGACACCCTGCGCGGCGAAACCCGCCCCCAACTGACCACCCGCGAGGAAGGTCGGTTCGCCGTGCTCGTCCGCGACCGGGGCACGGGCTGTGCCTACCGGCCCGCGCTCGACGTGTCGCACAGCAAACTGCCCTCACCTCGGGTTGCTTTTCCGGGAAAAGACCAGGCCTGCGTCACCGTGGCCGAGTTGAGCGTACCCGCCGACGCGAGTCACCGCTACCAGTGGCTGCTCGACGGGCAGCCCGTGCGCAACGCCACCAATGCCAGCCTGTCGGCGCGGGAATCGGGGCTGTATTCGGTGAAAATCACCTCGGCCGACGGGGCCTGTTCGGCGCTGTCGGACACGGTGGCGGTGCAGATCGGCGACGCGCCGGAAATTCGCTTCGATTCCATCCCCGCGATTTGCCGCCTCGACACGCTCGTGACGCTCCGGGCCACGCCGGGTGGGGGCGTGTTTGAAGGCGAGGGCGTGAACGAAACGGGCGTGTTCGACCCCCGGCAGGTGGGCGTCGGGAAATTTCCCGTCACCTACACCCTCGAAACCGGCGACGACGCCGCCAGCGGCTGCCCCGCCGAAGCCCGCCGCTGGGCAGTGGTGGGCCAGCCCGCCGACGTGACCCTGGGGCCGGACGTGCGCATCGACGCGGGCGCGAGCGTGCCGCTGCCGGCCCGAAGCACCTCGGGGGGCACGTACCAGTGGCTGCCCCCCGACGGCCTCAGCGACCCGACCGCGCTCAGCCCCGTGGCCTCGCCCCCGCGCACGACCACCTACCGCCTGCGCGTCACCAGCCCGACGGGCTGCACCGCCGAGGGGCAAATTACGGTGCAGGTGGTGGAGGGCGTGGCCATTCCGACGGCCTTCTCACCGAACGGCGACGGGCTGAACGACACCTGGGAAATTTTCGGCCTGGAGAGCTATCCCGACGCCGAGGTGCGGGTTTTCAACCGCTGGGGGGCCGAAATTTTTCACTCCAAAGGCTACGGCCAACCCTTCGATGGCACCTACGCGGGGCAACTTCTGCCCGTGGGTGCGTACTCGTATTCGATTTCGCTCGGGCCGGGCAAGCACACGTACCGGGGCGTGCTGACGGTGCTGCGGTAGTTTTTTAACCACAGAGTTCACGGAGTTTAACCACAGAGGACACGGAGTAAAAAACTTTGCGGACTCTGTGGTTAAACTCCGTGAACTCTGTGGTTAAAACCCATCCGCAAAATCCGCAATTTTGCCCCATGCAAAACCTCACCGTCACGCTCGTTCAGACGAATTTGTTCTGGGAAAATCCGGAGGCCAATCGGGCGATGCTTGAAGAGAAAATCGCGGGCATCGGCGCAGCCACGGACCTGATTATTTTACCCGAAATGTTCACGACCGGTTTCACGATGGCCCCTGAGCGCGTGGCCGAGCCGATGGGCCTGACGACGTTTCGCTGGCTGAAGCAGCAGGCCGCCCAAACCGGGGCCGTCGTGACGGGCAGTTACGTGGTGCGGGAAGGCGGGCAATTTTACAACCGACTCGTGTGGATGCAGCCCGACGGCCGGTTTTTCACCTACGACAAACGCCACCTCTTCCGCATGGCGGGCGAGCACGAGCGCTACGCGGCGGGCGAAAAAAGGTTGGTGGTCGAATGGAAAGGCTGGCGAATTTGCCCGCTGATTTGCTACGACCTGCGCTTCCCGGTCTGGAGCCGCAACGGGGGGCCAGCCGGGCCGGAATTCGATTTGCTGATTTACGTGGCCAACTGGCCCGCGCCCCGCGCCGCCCACTGGAACGTGCTGCTCCAGGCCCGCGCCATTGAGAATTTATGCTACGTGGCGGGCGTGAACCGGGTGGGTACCGACGGCACCGACAAGCCTTACCTGGGCGAGAGTGCCCTCATCGATTTCCGGGGCGAACGCCTGACTTATCAACAAAAACTTGAGATTGTCCACACAAAAACGCTGGAAATCGAGGGGTTATCCACATATCGGGAAAAATTTCCGGCGTGGAGAGATGCGGATTTATTTTCGATAGCCTAACATTTTTAACCGCAAAGACGCAAAGGCTGACGCAAGGAGCGCAGAGTTTTTTCTTTGCGGCCCCTGCGTTAACCTTTGCGTCTTTGCGGTTAAAAACGGCTACTCCAGCACTTTCGGCACCCGGAAGTAGTCGGCATCTCGCTTGGGCGCGTTGACCAGTGCCTGTTCGTGCGAAAGCGTTTCCACGGCCACGTCGTCGCGCAGGCCACCCACCACGTCGGTCAGGTGAGTGAGCGGCTCGACGTTGGCCGTGTCGAGTTCGTTCAACTGCTCCATCCAGGTCAGTACTTCGGTCAGGCTGGCCACGAGGGCGTCTTCCTCCTCGGGTTTCACCTCCAGCCGGGCCAGGTGGGCAATACGGCGGAGGGTTTCTTTGTCAACGTGCATGGGAAGTCAAAAGTCGAAAGTCGAAAGTCGTAAGTCGTAAGTGAAATGCATTCTACTTACGACTTACGACTTTCGACTTACGACTCGGATTTATCGTTTCGTCAATGATGCGGTACACCCGTTCCTTCAGTGCGGGCACGTCATCCTGCGTCAGCCCGACGGTCGGGATGGGCGGGTGGACGACGGCCCGCAACCGGCCGGGGTGCAGCATCGGTTTTTTCTTGTCGGGCAAAAGCCGGTAGGTGTTCAGCAGCGAAATCGGCACGATGGGCACCTGCTGCTGAATGGCCATCACGAAGGCCCCGTTCTGAAACGGGTGGTGCATTTTGGGCGGGTGTTCGGCCCGGATGCCGCCTTCGGGGAAAATCACGATGCTGCGGCCCCTGTCGAGGGCTTTCATCGAACGCTGGAGGGCCTTCGAGCGGCTGCCGGGGTCGCTGCGGTCCACCTGAATGTGCAGTTTGGCGAACATGTAGCCGAACAGAGGTGCCTTTTTTACTGCACTTTTGCCCATGAATGCGTAGAAATTGGGCAAAATAACGCCCATCGCCGCGATATCGAGGTAGGAGAAATGGTTGGCGCAGAACACGTACGTCAGGGCCGGATCGGGCCGGTAGTCGTAGCGCACGTCGATGGGCATTCCGATGATTGGGAAAAACAGCTTGCCCCAGAGCCGGTTGCAGTAGTGCGCGTAGGGTTTCCAGCGTTCGCGCTGCAAAAACAGGTACATGAACGGGAAGAGCAGCAGGAACAGGCCCACAAACCAAAACGCCGCCCAGATGGTGTAAAGCAGGAGGAAAACCCGTCGCATGGGGCAAAAGTAAGTACTTAGAGCAGAGAGTAGAGAGATGAGAGCAGAGATTACTCCCGATTCTCTGCTCTCATCTCTCTACTCTCTGCTCTTGTTTAGCCGTTCCAGTCCCTTCGCGTCCACGCGCCGGAGGAGTTCTTTTCGGGGAAACGTGATGGCCCAGAACCCGGCCAGCGAATCGCCCTGCCGCACCGGGGCGGTGTAGAGCCACTCGGCCCCGTCGGCCAACTTTTGCAGGTTGGGGTCCACGTCGAGCCGGTTGTTGACGGCGTAGAGGTAGGCGGCGGCCACTTCCCGAACTTTCGGATCGGGGTGGGCAGTCAGTTGCTTCAGCGTGGAAAACCGGATGGCCGCGCCGTAGCGCCGGGCCAGCGGGCCGGTCTGGGCCGTGTCGGTGAGGGCGGTAGGCAGGCGCTGGTTGAGGCTGTCGGTGAGTTGGCGGCCCCACTCGTCGGCTAGGGCGGCCAGTTGCGAGGGCGTCACGCGCTTGGGCTGGCGGTCGCGCATTTCCTGGGCCATGCCCGCCGTGTCGAGGCGTTTGGGATTGCAGGCGGCGAGGAGCAGGGAAAGAAACAGGATTTTTTTCATGTCAAAATCACGGGACCCGGACCGGACGGGTGGACGTCAACCGTTTCCGCAAAGGTACGCCGTATCTTTGCGCGACGGGCGGGTTATCAACCCGCCCCACAAAAACCCATGATTGACAAGTTAGAAGCCATCCGGGAGCGGTACGACGAGGTGTCGCAACAGATTTCGCAGCCCGAAATCGTCAGCGATTTGAAGAAATTCACCGCCCTGAGCAAGGAATTCAAGGAACTTGAAAAGGTCGTCACCCAGTACCGGACCTACCAGAACCTCCTGAAAAGCATCGACTCGGCGAAGGAAATCATCGCCACCGAAAAGGACGAGGAATTTCGCGAACTGGCCAAAGCCGAACTCGACGAATTGTTGCCCCAAAAAGACGAGCAGGAAGCGGCCCTGAAAGAATTGCTGATTCCGAAAGACCCCAACGATTCGCGCAACTGCATCCTCGAAATCCGCGGCGGCACCGGCGGCGACGAAGCGGCCATTTTCGCGGGCGATTTGTTCCGGATGTACCAGCGCTTCGCCGAAAAAAGGGGCTGGAGTTTCCAGGTCGTTGACCACACCGAAGGTTCGGCGGGCGGTTACAAGGAAATCATCGCCAACGTGTCGGGCGACGACGTGTACGGCAAACTGAAGTACGAGTCGGGCGTGCACCGGGTGCAGCGCGTGCCCGCCACCGAATCGCAGGGGCGCATCCACACCTCGGCCGCCTCGGTGGCCGTGCTGCCCGAAGCCGACGAGGTGGACGTGCAACTGAACATGAACGACATCCGCAAGGACACGTTTTGCTCTTCCGGCGCGGGCGGGCAGTCGGTCAATACCACCTACTCCGCCGTGCGCGTGACCCACCTGCCCACGGGCCTCGTGGTGCAGTGCCAGGACGAGCGTTCGCAGATCAAAAACTTCGAGAAAGCCCTCACCGTGCTCCGCTCGCGGCTCTACGAAATCGAATTGGAAAAGCAGCAGGCCGAAATTTCCGGCCAGCGCAAAAGCATGGTCGGCAGCGGCGACCGGTCGGACAAAATCCGCACCTACAACTACCCCCAGAGCCGCGTGACTGACCACCGCATCAACCTGACCGTGTACAACCTCCCCGCCGTGATGGACGGCGACATCGGCGAGTTCATCGAGCAACTCCGCATCGCCGAAACCGCCGAGCGGATGAAGGAAGGCGCGGCGGCGTAACTGCCAGGGACGAAACGCTTTTTTCTAAACCTCGTTATGAAACTTCTCACGGCCCTCTTTTTCGCTTCGGTGCTGCCCCTGGGCGCGTTGGCTCAGCCCAAGCCCCTCCGCCTCGCCATCGCGGGCATGACCCACGACCACGTCAACCAGATTCTTGCCCAGCCGAATCGGGAGGGCTGCGAACTGGTCGGGTTTGCCGAGCCGAACCGGGAACTGGCCCTGCGGCTGCTCAAACGGGCCAACCTGCCCGAGAGCCTCTGGTTTGCCAGCCTCGACGAGTTGATTCAGCGGGCCAAACCCGAAGCCGTGTGCGCGTTCGGCAGCATTTACGATCACCTGGCCGTGGTCGAGACCTGCGCGCCGAAGGGCATTCACGTGATGGTCGAAAAACCCCTGGCCGTGAGCCTCGACCACGCCCGGAAAATGGCCGCGCTGGCCTCAACGCACCGGATTCACCTTTTGACCAACTACGAAACCACCTGGTACCCCAGCCACTACGCCGCCCAGGCTCTGCTCGAACGGGGCGAATTGGGCGGCATTCGCCGGGTGGTGGTCCACGACGGACACCGGGGGCCGAAGGAAATCGGCTGTTCGCCGCAGTTTCTGGCCTGGCTCACCGACCCGGTGCTCAACGGCGGCGGGGCCGTGATGGATTTTGGCTGCTACGGGGCCGATTTGATGACCTGGCTGATGAAGGGCCAGCGCCCCACGGCCGTGACGGCCGTGACCCGTCAACTCAAACCCGACGTGTACCCGAAGGTGGACGACGACGCGACGATTTTGCTCACCTACCCCACCGCCGAGGCCGTCATCCAAGCCTCCTGGAACTGGCCTTTTGACCGCAAGGACATCGAGATTTACGGCCAGACGGGCTACGTTTTTGCCGACAAAACCCTCCGGATGCGCGTACGCACCGGCGAGCGCAACTCGACCGAAAAAGGGGTGGACGTGGCCCCGCTTCAACCCCCGATGCATGACGCTTTCAGTTACCTTGCCGCCGTGGTGCGGGGCACGGTGAAGTCGGAAAACGACCTTTCGTCGCTGAACGTGAACCTAATCGCCAACGAAATCCTTGACGCAGCGGTGCGCTCGGCCAAAAGCGGGCAAACCGTTCGTCTGGATTGACCGTTTGCCGTTCCGCGCTTGCGTGTAACTTTGCACACCCAAAAGAAGGCCACTCCCTGCTTTTTAATACAATCAACTCATTATCAAGCAACAGCCTTCGTAACGTTTTGTCAAAATTCCGGGAATACCCTCCCGGACTGCAACACCGATACGCGTTATGAAACTGCAACCCGTACCCACCGTCACTGCCATCGCGCCCGAGGTTTTCAAACGGGATTTTTACGTCGCCTCCCGCCCGCTGGTCCTCAAAGACCTCGCTAAACCCTGGCCCGCGTACCAGAAGTGGAACTGGGATTTTTTCAAAGAAATCGTCGGTAACGTGGAGGTGGGCCTGTACAACAACGTCAAAAGCGACGCCTACACGCCCATCAACACCGCCGATGCCTACCTGAAATTCGGTGATTACCTCGACCTGGTGCAGCAAGGCCCGGTCGAACTTCGGGTGTTTCTCTTCAACCTCTTCGAGCACGCCCCCCAACTCGTGCAGGATTTCACCTGGCCCGAACACCTCCTGCGCGGTTTCGTCAAAAAATACCCGATGCTCTTCGTGGGCGGGCAGGGGTCGGTCACGCACATGCACTTTGACATCGACCTGTCGCACATCCTGCACACGCAGTTCGCGGGCCGCAAGCGGGTGCTCCTGTTTCCGTTCGAGGAGCAGCACAAGCTGTACCGCAAACCCTGGGAAGTGCTGTCGCTGGCCAATTTTGAGGGATACCACCAGCCGGGCAGGCTCGACACGAAGGCGTTTCCGGCCCTGGAACTGGCCCGGGGCTACGAGGTCATCCTCGACCACGGCGACACGCTGTTCATGCCCGCCGGGTACTGGCACCACATGGAGTACATCGACAGCGGCTTCGCCATGAGCCTGCGCGCCCTGCAATCGAGCGTGACGGGCAAACTGCGGGGGGTATGGAACCTGTTCGGCATGCGCGGCATCGACACCCTGCTGAAGAAGAAAGCCCCCGAACGCTGGTACCAGTACAAAAAACGCAAGATTTTCGAACACGCCGAAGAAGCCCTCCGGGCGGCCCGGTAGGCCCGCGCCGGAGCGCCCTTTTTTTTCCAGGAACGGAGTTCCCACGCGGGACTCCGTTTTAGTTTTACCGACTTATGCTTCAACCCGACCGTACCCAGCCCCCCGCGTTCCAGACCATCCAACACGTCACGATTCCGGTGGCGCAGGCTTACACCCTCGACAACGGCCTGCCGCTGCGGGTGGTCAACGCCGGTGAGCAGCCGGTGCTGCGCCTCGAACTGATTTTCCGGGCCGGGGCCTGGCACGAAACCACGCCCGGCGCGGCCCAATTCACCGTTCGGATGCTCAACGAAGGCACCCGCCGCCGCACCGCCGCGCAAATCAGCGAGGCCTTCGACCAGTACGGGGCCTTCACCGAATTTTCGCCCGGCAACGACCGCTCCAGCCTGACCGTGTACTGCCTGGCCCGGCACCTGCCCGCCCTGCTGCCCGTGCTGCGCGACGTGCTGCACGAAGCGATTTTTCCCGAAAACGAACTGCAAACCCAGAAATCCATCGCCCGGCAGACGCTGAAGGTGAACCTCGAAAAAACGGCCTTTGTGGCCACGCAGCGGTTCAAGGCGCGGGTGTTTGGCCCCGGCCACCCCTACGGCCGCAGCCAGCAGGACGAGGCCATCGCGGCCCTGACGCGGGAAACGCTCGTTGATTTTTACGAAAAACACCTGTCCGGGCAACCGTTCACGCTGTTTTTGTCGGGGCGGGTCTCGGAAACGGAGGTGAAACTGCTGAACGAAGCCTTCGGAACGGAACCCCTCGCCGCCGAACCGCCCAAATCCCCCGCCCACCCGGTGCGGGTCACGGCCCACGCCCCCGAACTGGTCGAGCGGCCCGACAGCGTGCAGTCGTCGGTGCGGGTGGGCAAGCGGCTTTTCAACCGCCGCCACCCCGATTACTTCCGGTTTCTGGTGCTCAATGAGGTGCTCGGCGGGTACTTCGGCTCGCGGCTGATGAAAAACATCCGCGAAGACAAGGGCTTTACCTACGGCATCCACTCCAGCCTGACCAGCCTTACGCACGAGGGTTACTTCGCGATTGGCACCGACGTGAAAAAGGAAAACACGGTTCAGACCCTCGACGAAATCCGCAAGGAAATCAGCCTCCTTCAGACCGAGCTGGTCCCCACCGACGAACTCGAAACGGTGCGGAATTACATGCTGGGGGCCTTCGTGGGTTCGCTCAATACGCCGTTTGAAATCGCCGACCGGCTCAAAACGATTTACTTCGACGACCTGCCCGCCGATTTTTACGAAACCTACGTCGAACACCTGCGGGACGTGTCGGCCGAGGACGTGCTCGAAACCGCCCGGCAGTACCTCGCGCTGGATTCGTTGCAGGAAGTGGTGGTGGGGGGGAAATAAGGAGTCGGACCGAAGTAATGAAAAACAAGAAATAAGAAATGAAAAATGCAAAAGCCTGACTTTTAGACTTTTGCATTTTTCATTTCTTGTTTCTTGCGGTCCGCCGCTGCGGTTTTTACTTTTTATGCATTCCGTCTGAGCGCTAGGGACGGGAAGCGAACTTCAGCAGGTACCCCTTCTCGCCCTTGCCCTCGCTGGCGATGAACAGCGTACCGTCGGGGGTGAAGCAGAGGCCTTCGGGCTGGCGGAAGGTTTTCGGGTCGAGACGGGCGACGGAACGGATGATGCCCATGCGGTCGAGCACCAGCAGTTTGGCTCCCTCGGCGGCCAGCACGTACATCTCGCCGGTTTTCGGATGCACCGCCACGCCGGAGGGCTTCAGCAGGGCGTCCTTGCCCTTCAGGTTCGCTTCCTGCTCCAGTTTCTGCGGCGAAAGCACGAGGCCCTTCCAGGCGATTTTTCGCCCGAAATCGTAAAAATACACGTAGCGCTTTGCCTCGTCCGGCGTTTCCTTGAGGGCGATGAGCAGGCGCTTCGTGCGGGGGTCGTAGCCGAGGCCCTCCACGTTGCTGCCCGGCGGCAGGGCGGGGGCGAGGGTGGCTACGTCGCGGGTGCCGTCGAAGAGCACGCCGCCGGGCCGGAACGTGTCGGCACCGGGGCGAATCACGAAAATCAGCCCGTCGCCGCGGAGGACGTAGAAATTCCCGTTCGCGTATTCGACGCCCTCGTAATCGCCCGCCGGGCCGAAGTGCAACCGCTCGGTGACCTTTTCTTTTTCCAGGTCGAACAAAAACAGGTCGCCGTCTTCGTCCTGCACGCAGGCCAGTTGGTTGTCCCGAAAAAACGTCAGCCCCGACACCTCGCGGAGGGCTTTGGGCAGGTCGTACCGGGCCGTGGGGTGATCGAGGTCGTAAGCCAGGGGCTGGAGCGCGGGCGTGTTGCTGACGGCCTCCTCCCGGCGGGAATCACCCGGCTGGCAGGCGAGGACCAGGGCTGTCAGCAGGAGGAGCAGGGGAACGATTTTCATGGTTCGGAAAATTGGGGAAAAATTTCAACCTTGCACACGTCGCCCCAACACCAATGTGAACATGGAAACGCCCCTTCTCGCCCAAACCCGGCAGCTTGCCGAATCGGTACTGTTGCCTTTGCCTACCGCATTTGCGTACCACAATCACACGCACACCCAGGCGGTGGTGCGGGCGGCCACGCGGATTGGCCGGGGCAGTCGCCTGACCGACGAAGACCTCGAAACGGTGCTGCTGGCCGCCTGGATGCACGATTTGGGCTACGCGTCCATCGGTCAGAAAGGCCACGAGGAGCAGTCGGCGGTGGAGGCGCGGGAATTTTTGCGGGAAAAAGGCATTCCCGAAGCCCGCATCCAACTCGTGGAGGGCTGCATCCTGGCCACGCGGGTGCCCCAACTGCCGCAGAACCGGCTGGAAGAAGTGATGTGCGACGCCGACATGTACCACCTCGCCTCCGCCGATGGCCTCGACCGCTCGGAGGATTTGCGGCGGGAGTTTTCCGCCTTTTCGGGCGAAATTGGCCCGGCGAAATGGTGGCAGATTAACGTCGATTTCTACGCCCAGCACCACTACTTCACCGATTACGCCAAGCGGCACTACGAACCCGGCAAGCAGCAGAACCTGGAGAAAATCAGGCACCTGTTGGCCGAAGCGATGCAGGCCGAAGCCCCCGCCTGAGCGCGGGTTCAGCCCGATTTTTCCGAATGCCCCAGCGATTTCCCCGGCGCAATCAAATCGCGCACCTGCTGCTTGAGGGATTTGATTTCGGGAAATCCGCCGACCGATTCCCGGTCGAAAATCTCTTCGTCGTTCAGGAAAATCTTGAAGGTGCCCGGCACTTCGGAGGGACGGAGGGCCACCTCGCCGAGTTCGTCGGTGAAGGTCGTGAGCAGTTCCTGAGCCAGCCAGGCCGAGCGCAGCAGCCAGCCGCAGCGGGGGCAGTATTCGAGGGTGAGGCGGGGTTTCATCGGCTACGAGGCTTTTTTCAACTCCGCGTCCACGACCAGAATCAGGCCCAGTTGGGGCACGGAGCGTGTTTTCAGTTTTCCCCGACGCACCCAGGTCCGCACTTTCGACGGGCTGATGCCTTTGCGCCGGGCGTATTCGGCCTGGGTAAATTCCTGAGACGTATCGATTTCCACCACCGGGTTCTCCACGCGCTCGCTTTCGGCAAACAGCACGTCGGGGTTAAAGGACACGGGACTAAGTTGGCCTTTCGTGTTGGGAAACTGCACGCTTGGCCAGTAGAGCGTATCCCCTTCGCCTACGGCCACGCTTTTGAATTGCTCGAAGTCGGTCAGGGGTTGCCAGCGTTCGTGCCGGGCGAACAGGGGCAATTTCTCGGCAAAGTCGTGAACGCGCACGTCGCCGTTGGTCCACAGGGCCATGACGCGAAACGGCTCGACGTTCAGGATGCGAACGATTTTCGGGGAAGTCATGGGCGCGGGTGCGGATTCAAGGTTTGGAATTCGGTCAACAAATCCCGTTGATTTTGCTTCGCCCATTTCAAAATGCGGCGCAGTTTGGCCGGAGGCATCGCACCGCGCAGGATTTCCAGGGTTTAAATCACGACCAGCACTTCGTACTCGGCGTACCGGGCGTGAAAGTGCGGCGGATTGTGGTCGAAATCGTAGACGTAAATCTTGACGCCTTCAAAACAGTCGAACATGGCTCAAAAATAAAGGTTGTAGCGTTTGGCTACAACCTTCGGTTTCCAGGAAGTTCCGGATTTACGAAAACAAATCCTCCATCCGCCCGGCATTCGCACCCCCCGCTACGCAGCAGCCAGCCGCAGCGGGGGCAGTATTCGAGGATTTGGGCACGGGATGGGCATTCAGGAAAGGGCAAGGGCCAGTTTCAACCGGTCGTCGATGGCCTGCATGGTTACGTCGGAAAGTTCGCCAAGTATGCCCGTGAAAATGCTTTTGTTCAACGTAGCCAGTTTATCGGCTTTGACCACCGAAGTTTTCACCAGCCCGAACGCGGAAAATCCGGGTGGATGGCGTCGATGAGGTAATCCGTGTCGGCAAGCGGAATGGGCACCACCGAAGAAACGAACGCCATGATGACGTCGCCCAACGGCGACTCCTGGGCCGAAACCACCAGGGCCGGGCGGCGTTTGGACGAAAGCAGGTTGGTGAACGGGAACACCGTCAGTACGAGCGTACCCCGCTTCATCGAAATTTAATCTTCAGGTTGGCGTCCGTGTAAACGTCTTCGGCTTCGTCTTCCAGAAAGGCCAACCCGCCGCCGTGTTGCGCCATGCGGTGCATGGTTTCGGCGGTCAGTTCGTCGTCCGCTTCCGGCAAAAAGGTCACGATGACGCGCTGTGGTTTTTTGACTTCGACGGTGTCGAGCAAAACCAGGGTTTTCCCGTCGTAAATGGCGTTGACGCTGAGCATGAGCGTGAGAGTTGGTTGCCCGAAGCTACCAAAACTTCACCGGATTTACGAAAACAAATCCTCCACCCGCCCGGCCTGCACGCCCACCGCCGTCGCCTGCTCCGCGTACGCCACCACTTCGCCCAGCACGATGACCGCCGGGTTGCTGAGTTTGTGTTCCAGCGCCAGCCGGGGCAGTTCCCAGGCCGTGCCGATGGCCACGCGCTCGTCGGGCGTGGTGCCGTTTTGCACGATGGCGACGGGGAGGTCGGCCTTGCCGAGGGTGCGGCAGAGGTCGGCGATTTCCCCTAACTTGTTCATGCCCATCAGCACCACGACGGTGGCCGTCGAGCAGAGGGCCAGACAGAGGTCTTTCGAGAGCGAGCCGTCGGATTTGGTGCCGGTCACAACCCAGAAGCTTTCGCTCACGCCCCGAACCGTGAGCGGGATGCCCGCCGAACCGGGCGCGGCGATGCTCGACGAAACGCCGGGCACGTACTCCACCTCCAGGCCGTACTTCCGGGCAAACTCGATTTCTTCCTGCCCCCGCCCGAACACGAACGGGTCGCCGCCCTTGAGCCGCACGACGTGTTGACCGGCGAGGGCTTTTTCGACCATCAGAAAATTAATCGCGTCCTGCGAGTGGCTTTGCCCTGGTTTTTTGCCGACGTAGATTTTCTCGGCCTCGGGGCGGCAGTAGTCGAGCAGGGCGGCGGCAATGAGCGCGTCGTAGAGCACCACGTCGGCGCGGCGCAAGGCCTTGACGGCCTTGAGGGTGATGAGTTCCGGGTCGCCCGGCCCGGCTCCGACGAGTTGAATCATAGCTGGATGAAAGACAAGATGCTGGATACTGGATAAAATTCAAGATGCTGGATGCCTTTATCCAGTATCCAGCATCTTGTCTTTCATCCAGCATTGAGTTATCGAACCACCAACGCTTCCTCCCGCCACGCTTTCGCGGCGCGGGCGAAGTCGGCGGCTTCGGTCAGGAAGCGCTCGGCGAAGGCTTCCGACGGCTCGTTTTGGTTGATTTGCAGGGTTTGCTCGCTGAACGAACGGCCTTCGTCAAAGCGAAACTCGTCCGTTTCGACGAAGTGTTTGTCGAACTCCCGGATGACGCCATGCTGGGTGCTGGCGTTCACGTTTTTGTCCAGCAGAAGTGCCTTCGCCGCCGAGACGAACACGCTGTAGCTGTGGTAGATGCTGTCGGCGTAGCGCTTTTCGCGCAGGGCTTCGTGGGCCCACTCCCATTTTTCTTCGGCTTCGTAGAGCAGGGTCGCCACGAGGTCGATGATGACGCTGGCGCACTCGCCCACGCCGATTTCGGTCTGGAATTGTACCTCCTGGCCCCAGTCCTGGAAGTCGGTGGCTTCGAGGTTGGTCAAATCGGTCAGGGGTTTCAGCAGGGCGTAAAAGTATTTTTCGCCCTGGCGGTCGTAGTAGTCGTTGAAATATTCGCCTTCAAGTGCGTTGGCGTCGTAGTCGCGGAGCAGCCAGCGGAGGGCTTCGGGGCCGCGTTTCGAGGGGATTTTGATGACTTTGTCCGAAATCCGCCCCGCGCCGTCGCCGAGCGTGCCGCCGCCCAGCAGTACCTGGAGAGCAGGCAGAACGCGCTTGTCGGGAGCTTTGAGCGACGAGCCGTGGAAGCCGATGTGCGCCATGCTGTGCTGCCCGCAGGCGTTCATGCAGCCGGAGATTTTAATCTGCATGGCGTTGTTGAAAATCAGGTCGGGGAATTCGTCCCGCATGACCTTTTCCAACTGCACCGAAATGGCCGTCGAGTCCGAAATGGCCAGGTTGCAGGTGTCGGTGCCGGGGCAGGCCGTGATGTGGTTGATGCTGTTGGCACCGGGTTCGGCCAGGCCGTGCCGGTCGAGCACGTCGTACACGTAGGGCAAATTCTGGGTCGGCACGTAGCGCAGCAGCAGGCCCTGGTTGACGGTCACGCGCACGTCGTCGGCCACGTAACCCCGCAGGCTTTCAATCAGGCTCCGCGAGGTAGCTGAACTGATGTTCCCCAGCAACACCCGCACGTACACGCCGTGGTAGCCGGGCTGTTTTTGGGCGAAGGTGTTGGTGGAAAGCCAGGTGGAGTAGTCAGGAGTCAGGAGTGAGGAGTGAGGAGCAAGGGTGATTTCGTCTCTACTCACTCCTCGCTCCTCACTCCTGACTACTACCTCCTTGTTCTTCAGCGCCTTCCACTCCGCCTCCACCAGTTTTTTGAATTCCTCGAACCCGATTTTGGCGAGGAGGAATTTCATGCGGGCCTTGTGGCGGGAGTTACGCTCGCCGTGGCGGTCGAACACGCGCAGCACGGCCTCGACGGTCGGGATGAGGAGGTTTTCGGGCAAAAACTCGTGGAAAATCTGCGCCAGCATGGGCTGAGCACCGAGGCCGCCGCCGACCAAAACTTTAAAACCCCGCTGCCCGTCCGCGATTTTCGGGATGAAACCCAGGTCGTGGATGTAGCTCAGGGCGGTGTCGTCGTCGCTGCTCGAAAACGAAATCTTGAATTTCCGGCCCATTTCCTGGCAAATCGGGTTGCGCAGGAAGTACCGGAAGGTGGCGTCGGCGTAGGGCGTCACGTCGAAGGGTTCGGCGGGGTCGATGCCCGCCGTGGGCGAGGCCGTCACGTTGCGCACCGTGTTGCCGCAGGCTTCGCGGAGGGTGATGTCGTCTTCGGCGAGTTTGGCCCAGAGTTCGGGCGTACGGTCGAGGCTGACGAAGTGAATCTGGATGTCCTGCCGGGTGGTCAGGTGGAGGTTGCCCGTCGAGTATTCGTCGGAAATGTCGGCGATGCGGCCCCACTGCTTGAACGTGAGGCGGCCGTAGGGCAGTTTAATCCGCACCATCTGCACACCCTGCTGCCGCTGGCCGTACACGCCGCGGGCCAGGCGGAGGCTGCGGAATTTTTCTTCGTGAATTTTTCCCTCGCGGAACAGCGCGATTTTGCGCGCCAGGTCCACGATTTCTTTGTCAACGACGGGGTTTTCGAGTTCGGTGCGGAAGCTTTGCATCCCGGTATGTGGTTTTCGCCGTAAATCCTGTATCTCTATAAGTTTGATAGAGTTTGCAAACGTAGCGAAAAAACCAACGCGGGCGGGTCGAACGTTCCAAAAAATGCGTGGATTATTCGGTGAAGTTCTGGTAGATGCCGGGCCGGGCGATTTCCATCCATCGCTCGGGCGCGGCCAGCGGGGTGAAGCCAAACTCGGCGTAGAGGCCGTGGGCGTCGGCAGTGCCGAGCATCCAGCGGCGGAAACCCTGCAAATCGGGGTGGGCCAGGATGGTTTCCACCAGCCATTTGCTCAGGCCCCGGCCCCGGTGTTCGGGCAGCACGAAGACGTCGGCGAGGTAGGCAAACGTGGCCCGGTCGGTGGTGACGCGGGCAAAGCCAACCTGCGTTTCGGCGTGGTAGAGGCCGAAGCAGAGCGAGTTTTCGAGGGAGCGTTGGACGATTTCGAGCGGAATGTTTTTGGCCCAGTACGAGTGGTTCGTCAGGTAGTCGTGGATGACGGCGGGCTGGAGGCGGGCGGGGTCGGTGGAGAGTTCGTAGCCTTCGCGGTGGGCGGTCAGGAAATCAGGCATCAAGGATAGGTCAGTTGGTTTTTTCAGCTTGCACGGGCGACGTGCGTGGCTGCGAAAAGTTACTCCAACACCGGCCGCAGCGCCTCCGCCCACAGCCGGTAGCCCTTGTCGTTCATGTGCAGGCTGTCGGCTTTGAAAATCGCCGGTTTGGGTCGCCCGGTGGCGGGGTCGAGCATGACGGGCACGACGTTGACGAACCGGGCCGCCCGCTGCCGGGCCAGGTACCCGGCAATGAGCCGGTTGGCCTCGTCCATCCGGGGTTTCAGTTTCCAACGCGAGGGGCTGGGCTTTATCGACACGAAGGCCACGGGCACGTTGGGCAAGGCTCGTCGGATTTTAGTGAACAGGTGCACGAACAGCCGACACACGTCGGCGGGGCTTTTGCCGCCCGCGGCCAGGTCGTTCTCGCCCGCGTACACCACGATTTGCCGGGGGCGGTAGGCCAGAATTACCCGGTCGGCGTAGTGAAGCACGTCGCTGAGTTCGGAGCCGCCGAAGCCCCGGTTGAGGATTGGTTTTTCGGGAAAATACTGCCGCACGTCGGTCCAGAACGCAAACGACGAACTGCCCACGAACAGAATCGGGGCCTTCGGCGGGGGCGTTTGCCGGTCCTGTTTTTCAAACGCTTCGATGGTGGCTTCCCAGGGGTTCTGGGCGTGGACAGAAAGCGAGAGCAGCAGAAAAAAAAGAATCCGGATCATGGATGCGGCAACGGGAAAGCGGCGCAAGATTACGCAAATCGGGCGAATCCTGTTCATCGGTCGCCAGCCGACGTCGGGAAGGGGCACTTCCCCACCCGGCTTTGCCCTTCCCGCGTTATCTTTGTCCCTGAACCACCCGCTACCCGCTCATTTGACGCCACTTTTACTGCTTTTTGCCCTCTTCGCGCTGGCCGTTCTGATTCAACTGGTGTTTATCCTGCTGATTTTCTCGCGCACGGCCGCCCACCGTCCCGCCACCGGAGTACCGCCCGAAAACCCGCCGGGGGTTTCGGTGGTGGTCTGCGCCTGGAACGAACTCGACAACCTCCGGCAGCTTCTGCCCCTGCTGCTGGAGCAACGGTACCCCGACTACGAAATCATCGTGGTGGACGACCGCTCCGACGACGGTACCTTCGAACTGCTCCGGCAGGAAAGCGAGCGGCACGCCAACCTCCGGCGGGTCCACATCGGCCAGACCCCCAAGCACATCACGGCCAAAAAATACGCCCTCACGCTCGGCATCCGGGCCGCGCAGAAGGCCGTGGTATTGCTCACCGACGCCGACTGCCGCCCTTCGTCGCCCGACTGGATTGCCGCCATGACCCGGTGCCTCGGCCCCGACAAGGACCTCGTGCTGGGGTACTCGCCCTACCAGCGGCAACCGGGGCTGCTCAATGCCTTCATCCGGTTCGAGACGTTTTTCACCGCTCTGCAGTACTTTTCGCTCGCGCTGGCGGGGGTGCCCTACATGGGCGTGGGGCGCAATTTGCTCTACCGCCGGGCCTTGTTTCTCGACAACCAGGGGTTCAACGGCCACCACCACGTGCTGGGCGGCGACGACGACCTGTTCGTGGGCCGGGTGGCTACAGCCCAAAACACCGCCGTGTGCCTCGACCCGGCTTCGTTCGTGTGGTCGCTGCCGAAAACCTCCTGGCAAAGCTGGTACTGGCAAAAGCGGCGGCACCTCTCGGTGGGTAAACTCTACCGTCCCCGCTTCCGCCGGATTCTGGGGCTGTTGAGCCTTTCGCAGGTGTTCACGTACCTGTTGTTCACGGTGTTGGCGGTGGCCTTCGCCCTCCGTCAGGATTGGTTGTGGCTGGGGCTGACGGTCGGGCTGTTCGGCCTGCGGCTGGTGGCGCAGTGGGTGGTGTACGCCGCCGCCAACCGCCGCCTGGGTCAGCCCACCTCGGCCTGGACGGTGCCGTTTTACGACGCCCTGCTCACGGGATACCTCGCGCTGATGGGCGGCATGACGGTGTTTTCAAGAAAGAAATTGAAGTGGCGATGACGCGGTTTGAAGGTTTGAGAAAATGGCTTTGGCCCCCTCTAACCTCAAACCTTCAAACCCCGTCAAACCTTCAAACCATTTCAAATCCCTACGAACCATCTCGTTCAGCGATGAATGAAAATCTGATCTCCCGCTACTTCCCCCACCTCACCGACCGGCAGCGGGCGCAGTTCGGGCAGTTGGGCGAACTGTACCGGTTCTGGAACGAGCAGATCAACGTCGTCTCCCGCCCCGACCTCGAAAACCTCTACGAGCGGCACGTGCTGCATTCGCTGGGCATTGCCAAAATCATCGAATTCAAACCCTACACGGCCGTGCTCGATGTGGGTACGGGCGGGGGCTTTCCGGGGATTCCGCTCGCCATCCTGTTCCCCGAAGCCGAGTTTCACCTCGTGGACAGCATCGGCAAAAAAATCAAGGTCGTGCGGGAAGTGGCCACGGCGCTCGGCCTGACCAACGTCCGCGCCGGGCAGGCCCGGGCCGAGCAGTTGACCGACAGCTACGATTTCGTGGTGAGCCGGGCCGTGACCCGCCTGACGCCCTTCGTCGGCTGGGTGCGGGGCAAGTTCAACCGGCACTTCAACCACGACCTGCGCAACGGCATTCTGTACCTCAAAGGCGGCGACCTGACCGACGAACTCGCCGAACTCAAACGCCCCTACCGCCTTTTCAACCTCCACGATTTTTTCGAGGAACCGTTTTTTGAAACGAAAAAAGTCGTGTACGTGCCGATGGTGTAGGAATTTTGGATTGCGGATTTTCGATTGCGGATTTTGAAGCCTCCTTCGACTACTTTCGCGGCGCGGTTCGTAACCCGCAACGGACAACCAACCACTTGCAACCAACCCATGGGAAGCTACGTCAACAACCACCTTATCAAAGACGAGCAGGTCGTGTACGAAACCTCGTACCACTGGATTATTTTCTTTGAAATCGCGTCCATCCTGACGCTGTTCATCCGCCCGCTGATTCTGAAAGCGAGCGACGAATTCGTGGTAACCAACAAGCGCATCATCATTAAAACCGGCTTCATTTCGCGGGACACGATTGAGATGAACCTCAACAAAGTCGAAAGCATCGAGGTGGAGCAGAGCGTGTTCGGGCGGATGCTGGGCTTCGGCACCATCAAAGTCCACGGCACGGGCGTGTCGGGGCAGGCCTTCCACAAAATCGCCGACCCGCTGGAGTTCCGCCGCCGCTTGCAGGAGCAGTACGACCAGTACACCCAGAACCGGGGCGGCTTCAACGGCTGAGGACCTCACCGACCGTGCCGGGGCGGAATTTTTGGAGAAATTTTAATCCCGGCTTGCGCCGCGCCCCGTGAAGCCTTACTTTTGCGTCACTTTTTCGGAAAACGAAGGAGTAAGCGAGATTCCCGAATAGCTCAGTCGGTTAGAGCATCTGACTGTTAATCAGAGGGTCGCTGGTTCGAGCCCAGCTTCGGGAGCCTGAAAATCAAGCACTTACGAGGTCAAACTTGTAGGTGCTTTTTTATTTGCACACGATTTGCACAAGGATTTTTTAGGCTCGATTTAAAAAGTTGCAGAGTGACCAACATTTGACTGTTTGTGACGGCTGGGGCTTTGGGCGTATCTCCCCCTAATCACTTGTGCCCGGAAATCTTTATGTTGCAGCAAAAAGTCCGATGCAAGTCATCTGCCTGCAAGACGAAGCCTTTTACGCCTTGATCGAAGAGGTCGTTGCCCGATTGCGGGAAAAGCACGGCGATGAAAAAGAAAAGTGGATTGCCGACGAAGAGGCCATGCACCTTTTGAACATCAAGTCGAAGACCACCTTGCAGAAGTTGCGCGACGAAGGAAAAATCCGCTTCTCCCAGCCCCAGAAGAAAATCATCCTCTACGACCGGGAGTCCATCGATGCTTACCTGGAAAAGAACTCCCGCAACCCCTTTCGCTGATGGAAGAAACCGAAACACCCTCGCCCGCTTTCGTCAAGGGATTCAACGAAGGCTATATTCTGGCTAAGCGTGCCCCGCATCTGACCGAACCCTTGAGCAAGATGGAACCCCAGAGCGACCGGCTCAGCGGCCTGAAAGCTGGGCGCGAGCAGTACTTGGCCGAGCAGACCCGCGAGCGCCTACCAGGGTGGCTCCGCGATGATGCCACCCCGCGCACACGCTACGCTCCCGACAAAGAAAAGGGCCGGGACCGGGAGCCAGATCGATGATGGCTCACTTCAATCGCGGTCCATCTCTGCGTCCCGGTGCCGTGTTGGTTCTGACGGCCCTTCGCGTTTGTCGGGACCGGGTGACCAATGTAGGGTCTGAGTGAAACGGACTGATGCGGATGCAGTACCGTCTAATGACGGGGCGTTGGGTTCTACTTTCCCCCTCCCCCCAGCCGCTCCTCCACGTGCCTCATCCAACAGGTCACTCATACGATCCTGGGACTCGTCCAGTGTTCGCGCGGGTTCCGGAGCGGGGGGATATCGTAGCGCATCCATGTAATCCTGTGATTGTTCAAGGTTCCGACTTTCGCCTTGCCTTGCACCGCGTTCCGCGTCCGTCATCGCTCGGTACGGATTGGGAAACAACGTCTCCCGCGCTTTAGACCGTACCAGCGCGCGCGTTTCTGGGTTGGCGTCCCGCGTTTCTTTTTCAACCCGGTTAAAACGCTCGGTTTTCAGCGTGTCTTTCGCGGCTTTAAGATGGTCAACGGCGGCGTTCCGGTTGCCGGGTTGCCGGGATTGCAAAAAACCTGGTGGGCTGTAGTGCGGCCCGGGTCCTCGGTCGGGGGGCTGGTTGTCGATGCGGAGGTCCATCTGCCGCACTGATTCCTGTGTGTCCTTGACCAGTTTTTCGACGTGGGCGTACTCGGTTGGGTACCCTGAGTCTTTATTGGTTTTCTCCTCCATCTTTGAAAAGGGATTTGTGCTTTAATCGCCTGTCTGCTTGTGCTAAGATAAGAAATCCAGCAAACCCTTACCGAACCAGAGGGAGAAAATGCAGTCCGGTGATCTCGCGACGCATCCGCAGGCGGGCGAAACGTCCCGCCGTGCCTGTTCCAAGGACGACATCGAAGCGGGGCGGCTGTACACGGTTCGCTGGCAGGACATGGCGACTACGGCGACCGTGTTGCCGGAACTGGAAACGGACGGTCGGAATCTCATTGAACGGCGTCTGGGTTACCTACCGCACGAATGCCATTACCTAACTTATGAACCCTACATCCGGGGCCTGATACACCGCTTTCGGCAAGGTCAGATGAATGAAGACGATTTCCTGCACGAAGTCGACGAGCAGGTGAAATTCATCCGCAATTCGGACATGCAACACAACACGTGCCTAACGTACGACGAGGCGATTTACCGCACCTACGATAACTATGTGAACGTGTACGGGCACGCGGCCAGGGATAGGCTGACCGAATTTTTGGGCTACATACCGCAGCTTGAACACTCTCTAATCGCCGAACTCTGGTTGCAGGAAATTCTGGCCCGCGACGATTGCCGGTTGCCGCTCGCCGCGACGGAGGTGGATGCCAGGGCTATTACGCTGATTAAGTTTCGCGAGATGCTTTTGCAGAACGGGCTGAATGCAGCCAAGAACTCTCCTCTCTTTTTCGGATAATTCTAAGGATTCGTCTGTTTTAGAGGTAGGTACTACCTTACTAACGACCAAGGAATGAATGCATCACTAATTAACTCATTCTAAATTTCTCTATAATTGGCAATAGCCGTTTTTGCTTAAATTTGGAGAAACTTGAGTCCCGTCAACTGCTATGCAACTTAATCCCCTGGCTCTGTTCGGTATTGCTGCTGGCATTGCCGCCTTAATTCTCGATAATGCGGAAGACAAAGCACGCGTAGTCAATGCGGAGTACAAACGCACCGGCCGCAAAAGCGGTGCAACCACCCGCAAAATCAATCATGCCATTGAGGAAGTCTTAAAGCGCCACCGTTTCGCCAAAATCGGTAAGACGGTACAACCCGCTAAACGATTTCAGGCGACCGATTACAGAGATTATCATACCATGTACGTGGTTTACGAAACCACCAGCGAAGAATTCATCAAGCATTACGAAACTTATTTTATCAATCGCTACGAGAACCAACTCGATAACAAGCATGAAAAAAGCACGGGCCGAGTCTGCAAAGTCAAAGACAAATACTATTTATATGTCGTTGTCGCTGATTAATTCGACATTCTATTATTCTGATCTTTTCAGTTCAATCAACGCTAATGTGCCTAATGCGCGGGAGAAAGTAAAGATCTGAAGTTTTCCCAAACCACGGCTTTAGTATGCTCATAATCAATATACCAAAGCTTTTGCAGGCCACCGATGGTGATTTGGAGGGATGTTTCGCGGTTAGTCACTCTATCAGAAAACGTGAATGGTGCATCCGTTTCCGTCAGCACTCTATTGGATGGAAGTAAGGCTATTAGATTCTGCCCTTTTTTGCTGGCAACCATTCTGTGATTGATCGAAAAGTAGCAGCCAAGCTGAAGCGCGTCATTCATTGATTCACTATCTCCAGTAAACCAATGTAAAATGACTTTATGCCGCCCGGCTCCACATATATTCGCCAACTCGCGAATGGTCTCTTTAGCAGCGCCTCGACTGTGAACGGACACTATTTTGGGCGTTGATGAACGTATGGTTTCCAAAATTCTCTGAAAAACAGTTAGTTGAGACGCCCAGTTTTCGGGATCTGCGGAACCGCCATCCAAACCGATTTCGCCTATGTACCTGGTTTGGTTGATGAAGTTTGAAAAGTTAGACGTTTCGTGTGCGCGCTCGAACGCCAATTCTGGATGCAAGCCTAAAGCCGCCCGGATATTTTTGCAGTTTCCAAACAGTTTTTGATTTGGCTCCCAAAGCAACGGGCTATTAGTCACCGTGATGGTTTTGATTGGCTTTGAATCTTCTGCTTGCACGCTTTGCCTTATTCCCTGAAAAAGATCTAAATGGCAATGTGTGTCCACGTAGTAAACCATGTCAATCCACTACGTTAACGTGTTGCAGGATAGCAGCTACCTCGTCCAGACCACGCTGGTACAGAACCAGCGATTTCTCGGGGGCGTCAAGCGGTCCGGTTAAGTGAATAGCACTTTTTAAAAAGTTGCTATCCAGTTTAATCCGTTCGATCATGTACCGAAACGCCATTACGTTTTCTCCCCGAACGTTCGATGCCTGAAGGGGTTCACTAAAAATGTCCGTTCGGTATTGTCTCTCTTCGGGTAACTGGGCATTATCATCTAAAATCTTTGCTTTTCGAAGCGCAGCACGGCGGATGATGCACGGAACGCACCGTCCACAATGCCGCATACCCGCGCCTTCCACTTTTGCATTGCGGGTGGATGGACGGCTGCACGACATGGTAGCGGCGTTCGCAACGAACCCAGGGTCGCCACTATCCAACAACATCTCGCCTTTGGTCTTGTCTTCAAACGGATTTTCTAAATCCAAATCCATTTCGAGTCCATCAAATAATTGCCGCATCAGCTTCAAGTAATAAGGATGGGCCGTCCGAGTGCTGTAAGCACCCATACGCAGAGGAGTCAAAGGCAAATTCAGCGCGATGAAGCCGTTTTCTGGGATGTAAAGCTTTTTCTTTTTCCCATCAACGGGCAATGCAGACGCACAAACGGCCCCAATAGCCAGAAAAAGGAACGAACGTCCTCGCTCGGTGTTCTCTCCCCTGATTGCAACACCATCGACCCGTGGTTTCTCACAACGTACAAAGGCTTGTACGATCCGGGGTTCCAGCGCTGCGAACCGCTGACGAAGAGCGTTACCCGCTTCATTTCGAAAATGTGAAACGTCACTACTTTTTGCGTGCCCAACCAATAAGGGCCGTTTTCCCTCATTCAGCATCTTCATAGCTCCGATGAAGCTGTCCATACCTCCCGAAAACAGGCAAACGGTGTCGGTGACGTAGCTGGTCGGTTTCTGCTGTCGTTTCGCCACGGTAATCGGCTGGGTACTTTGCCGAAAGGATATGCGCCATAAATCGCCCGTCAGGAAGTTTAATATTTCTTCGATCAGTCTCTGTTGAGCGTTCCAAGCACCAAGTTCGCTCACGGGCACAAAGAGGTGAAATTGGCGCGTCCAACCGTCTTCGGAATTTTTGTGTCGATTGATGCTTGTATCGGCCGCGTACGCCGCGCAAGCGATAACCAGTAAATCAAGTGCGATCGGAGAGGGCTTCAGTCTGAAGCTCCGCAGGCTTTTCAAAAATTCTTCAATGCTGATCCGGTTTTCAGCAACGTCCGGATTCTGCATATGGAAAACATGAAACGCTGAAAATTGCCCCGGTTCAACCTTTGCCCCAGTATCTGCGTTACCAATCCGGATGTCGATTCCAATGGTTGACATGTTCGTAAAGCTTATGAACCAATAATCGTTTGAATGGCAATTTGGTAGATTCGCTTCATCTCCTGCTCAAGCGTACCAGGATTTTGTCGGCTGGCAGCCAGTTCAGGAACGATTCGACTATGGATAAGACCCCTGACAATTTGGTAAAGTTGTTCTTCGATGTCGAGTGCCCTTTTCGCATCCGAAGAGTCAACGGTAAGAGAACGGCCAATGTCACAGATCAGCCGGTAAACGAGACTTTCCTCTAAAAAAACGGCCATCATTTCCGCAACCTGTCCTTCAGTCAATGCATCCAAGTTCAACTCCGGAGTCTCATTGATAACCCGGGTAATGGTGATGGCGTAAGCTTGGCGGGTCACCGCATCGTCAAGCAACGCGGAGGTGTCGCATACGACGCGCATCAACGCCGAAAGCACCTCGATGGCAGGTCGGTCGACGTATTGACTCAAATTATACCGTGCTAACGTCGTTGCGAGGCCCTGCGTCTGGATTTCACCCAAAACAGTGCCTAACCGGCCCACAGCTTTCCCTGAGCGTTGCATTCGACGCGCGGATGTGGCAGCACCCCCTCCCGCCTGTGAAAAAAAGTTCTTTAAGGTTCGTCCCAGCCCGGAGTAATCTCCCGACTGAACCGCAGACTTAATACCTTGACGGCTCAAGTTGAAACGGTTGTATGGAAGCGGTGCAGGAGACTCATTTGCGTCTTCTGATGGGCTCTCCGGGCTGTCTTCGTCATAATCGCTGGGCTGTTCGGGTTCAGAGGGGCCTTCCGTGGGCGCTTCAGGCGTAGGCTTAGTATCATCAATCCAATCCGGCAGAAGCGGTATGCTCGGCCGGGGACCTAATCGGTTCGTAGAAGTTCCCATTACTTGCTAAGTTGCTTAATAATTGTTTTCAAAGCAGGACTGCTTTCTGGTTCTTGAAGGAGAGCATTAAAGTAGCCGTTCTTCGCTCTCACACCTTCAGGAGACTTGACAAAGTCAATCGCGGTCGCCATCCAAACACCCATGTCCTTCGTTGCCACTGAGGTCAGGAGTTCAATTAATCGCACTTCCAGTGACGGCTGCTGATGAACCAAGAACAGAAGACCTTCCATTGGCTTTGGCCTACTTTGCCAATTACGTTCCTTTAACGAAAGCTGTTTCAACTGGTCAAAAATCAATTTTGCCTGAGCGGGATCAAGCCCCTTTAAAGCCTGTTCGTGCTTGATAAACGTCATCCTGGCTCCCGTAGCAAGGTCTTCAAAAAGCGTCTTTAGTACCCCTGGCAATTCATCAGAAGAACGAAAAGACATTGCGCTGTCCCTGGAAATAAACGCATAAGGCCGCAAGTCCATGTTCTGAAGGCTTGGCGCTAAATTGGCCCAATCACGAAGTACGGAATCTAAAGTGCTCTCGCCCTTCTCTACTTTAACAGTGTTGGATTTAGGAAGCGCCTCTGGCTTCTTTTTTTCAATGACCTGACTTTCTAAACGTTGGATAGTTTCCGAATGACCTTCGTCCGATTGGATTACTTCTAAAACAATTTTTTCGTACTGTTCCTGATGGAATCGCTCCAGAAGCATCAACTTGGCAAGCACGTCCGTCTTTACAACGTTACTCAGGCCATAAATTTTTGCCACCCGTTCCCGAAGAAACAGCGTGTTCAAGAACCGCTTAATGTTTCGCGGGTTTCCCCTAAGTTCTTTTGCCAAGGTGCTGCTTAATTGCTCAGCGATGCTCAACGTGGTTCTCAGTTCTGGGTCGGGTACGCCGAGCTGTTCAGAAATAAATTCGTACGTCAGTTCTGTGTTGTCATACGGAGTGGTTCTGGCCGATTCGAAGTGTTCACAAATCTCATTGAGCCGCTCCTTGTTGTTAGCCAGGTGGTTTTGCAGGAGCAGAAACCGGATGTAATTCTGCGTTTGAAGTTTATTCAGGGAGGGTACGCGGATGGGAATCTGTATCAATTTTTCCAAGTAGTACTTAGGGTAATCCTCATGGAGAATCGTTAGGTCGGGGAAATGACGACGCACCGCATACTTAATCATATCCTCGTCCGCGGCAATGACGAAAACAGTCCCTTCAACGAACAAAAACAACTTTATCGCTTCCAAAATGTCGATCACCGAGGGAGGCAAGCAGCGGTCCAGATCATCCACCAACACCACCAGCCGCTCAACCGTCGACCGTTTAATCAGTTCCTTCAATTCGGTTCTAAAGGCGTGAATTTGCGCAGGTACGGTTGCTTCCTCCTCTTTGAGCCACGGCTCTTCCTGAGTTTCAACCGTTAGAGTGGTGTTTTTTCCTCCTGACGAATCATTTGGCTCTAACAGCCCCTTAGCGCTGGACAACAACCCCGATAAACCAAACAACGAAGCGGCTGGCAGACCCACCGCGGCAGTCAGGGCTGCGCCGCCTACCACTTTGGCCGTTTTCAACCAATTGATCCGTCGAAGAAGGGACTTACCCAGGTCGAGAACCTTATCACCCGCCGTGCGCTTCTGCATGAGTTCATGCACGACCAATTCCATCAGGGCTGATTTCGTGTCCTCGTAACTTTGGTAAAGCCACCCATTAAAGGTAATGCAAAGCACATCTGGCTCTTTCCCAAGTTCTGTTTCAATCAATGATAGAATAGAAGTTTTACCCGCTCCCCAACTCCCGTGAATGCCTACAGTCAGCGGGCGCAGTTCGTCTTCCCGCATAATTTCAACGATCGTTTGGGCGATGCGCCGATGTCCTAATAGGTCAACATCGGTTTCTTTGTCATTCCACATAGGTGGTTATTACCTTTTATGAGTGATGCTTATTTTGCCTTGCATTTTCGGCCTTTTCTACGGCTTGTCAAATACCAGTTACTAACTTTTTTACTTAATTTTCTTTATTCAAGCAGAGTTATAAAAGTCTGATTACCAGCATCAAACATTCAATTAGCCAATTAATCGTGCTAAGTAGTAATGAATTTGTTTAAAATGTAACTCGTACTTCTCCCTCCCGGTGCTTCTTTGACGAGCACACCCTGATCAAGTAGTTGCTGAATATCCCGCAGCGCCGTATCCTGCGAACACTTCACTATTTTCGCCCATTTGGATGAAGTCAGCTTTCCCTCAAACCCATCCAGCAGCTTGTTCAGCATCAATCGCTGACGGTCGTTGAGTTGCTTGGTGGCCAGCCAATCCCAAAACTTGGATTTTCGCAACACCCCCGCAAGCAATTCTTCCGTGGCTGACAAGGCGCGGTCCATGCAACTTAGAAACCAGGCCAGCCAGTCCGTAACGTCCAGCCCGCTTTTCTGCGTTTTTTCGAGCAGAGCGTAGTACGTGTTACGCTCCTTGCGAATCTGCGCCGACATACTGTAGAAGCGCTGGGCATTGCCGTCGGCACGGGCCAGTTGCAAATCGGCAATCGTGCGGGCAATGCGCCCGTTGCCGTCGTCGAAGGGGTGAATAGTCACGAACCATAAGTGCGCGATTCCGGCTTTCAGTACCGGGTCTAAATCGGCGGTGTCGTTAAACCAATCGAGGAAGCGCTGCATTTCCTTCTCCAGAATGGCCGCGTCGGGAGCCTGAAAATGCACTTTTTCCCGGCCCATCGGACCGGACACCACTTGCATCGGTCCCGCTTCGTGCGTGCGCCACGCCCCCACCGTGATTTTGTGCAGGCCACTCCGCCCGGTCGGGAACATGGCGGCGTGCCAACCAAACAGGCGCTCCGCCGTCAACGGGGCTTCATAATTTTGGGTGGCATCCATCAGTATTTCGACGACGCCTTCCACGCCGCGGTCCACCGGCACCAGCCCAAACGTCTCAATGCCCAACCGACGGGCGATGGAGGAGCGCACCTGTTCACGGTCAAGGAGTTCGCCTTCGATCTCGTTGGATTTGAGTACGTCGAGCGTCAGGATCTGAAGCGTGGCCTCTGCCCGCAGTGAAAAGCCCAGCCCGGCCATGTGCCCGAGCAGCCGACCCTGCTTGTGCCGCACGGTCGCCAACGGATTTAACAGTTTTCCTTGGCTCCAATGAAAGTCCGGCCAGTCCTGGCGCTCGTAGATATACATAGCTAATCTCCGCACATTATGCGGTGAATATGCCACTTATTCACCGCATCGTCAAGCCTTGTGTCATAAATTTTATAGTGATTTTTAGGATAATTTGCGGCTGGGACGCCAAAGGAACAGAACGCTTTTAGTCTTTGCGCTAAGGTTAGCTGCTTCCTCGTCCCCGCTTCAACTACCTTTACCAGCAGCTTTGCCGTCGTTGTAAAAGGGGCTTCGATCAAAAAATAGTTGTAACGCGTAACGTTATGCGTTATACTTGGGTTATGATAGCGAGCATCCAGCACAAGGGCTTACGGCTTTTCTTTGAACATGACGATGCATCCAAGCTGCAACCGCATCACGTCGAGAAGATCCGTCGGATTCTTTACAAGCTGGACGAGGCCCAGTCCATCGACGACATGAACGTAGTTGGATGGGCTTTGCACCCGCTGTCCGGGAACTACAAGGGCTATTGGTCGGTCAAGGTGAACGGAAATTACCGGATTATTTTCCGCTTCCAAGGCGGCGAGGCCCATGACGTCGATTATTTAGATTATCACTAACGGGAGGAACACACTATGAAACGAGGCATGCGGCCACCCCACGCGGGTTCGATGATCCGCGACATGATGGACGGCATTCGCGAGGAAACGGGGCAAGAATTGACTATCCGCCAGGTTGCGAAGGGCTTAGGCACGACGTCCAAAACGCTGTCAAACATCTTGAACGAGCATCAGGGCATTAGCTCCGAAATGGCCATCCGGCTGTCGGAAGCGTTCGGGTCGACTCCGGAGTTCTGGTTGAAGCTGCAACGGGATTACGATTTGTGGCACGCTGAAAAGCGGGTTGACCGTTCGGCAATTCAGCATTTTTGGCCCGTTCAGCCCGGTTCTATCCTGCAACCAGCTTAGAATGAACAGGTTGTACCCGACTTATCCGTTTCTCTTTTTTGTGAATTTAAGCAAAAAAGGGAAACGCAGACAAACGTACACATCGGTCAGAAGTTCATCAGCCGTGTATGTTCTGCCTGGGCCTAATTGCGGCAAAGCCTCCTCTCCCAAAGCTTCATTTAACCAGAACCGGTGTCAGCATACCAAACGTCAACCTATGGGTTTAAAAATTGACTGCTTTTTAAATCCATAGGTTGATGAATTTGAGGTAACCCCACTTTTCTTCTTCAGTCGTTTATCGTAAATTTTTGAATGCCCGCTCCCTTGCACGGCTCTGTGCATAAAGATGATCGGCGCTTTGAATCTCTATTATCGTCTATTTCAAAGAAGGGTAGATCGTGGGGTATGGCAATATTGTTACCCGTAAAATGCATGTTAAATCAATCATTTAAAATACAAATTGGTATCCCTTCAGCAGCACCACATATATTCCTATTTTCATCTCATACCGTCTAAAAACCCTTGAAATCCAGGGGTCTTTCGCGTATACTGGATTTAACGTCGGCCAGCCCGGCCTAAGAAAATCTTCCTATTTCGGGGGTATAATACGGGGTATGTTTCTCGCCCCAGAACTACATACCCCACTGCGAGGGAATCGTGCCGTTATCGGACCTGGATTGCCGCTACGCCAAACCCAAAGACAAAGCCTACCGCCTCTTCGACGGCGGTGGGCTGTACCTTGATGTCAAGCCGACCGGCAAACGGATCTGGCGGCTGAAGTACAAATTGCACGGCAAGGAAAAACTGCTCACCATTGGCCCCTACCCCGCCGTCTCACTGGCGAAGGCCCGCAACTACGGCGAAAAGGCAAAAGAAGAGCTGCTGGCGGGCGTCGATCCCTGCCAGCAGAAGCAGGAACAGAAACAGCAGGCGCGCTTTAGGCAGGCCCAGACGTTTGAACTCGTCGCCCGCGAGTGGCACGCTTACAATTACAGCACCTGGTCGCCCAAGCACGCCAGTCACATCCTGAACCGCCTGACGCAGAACGTCTTTCCCCACATCGGCAACCTGCCAACTTCCACAGTGTCGGTGCAGGATTTACTGGCCTGCCTGCGAAAAGTGGAAGAACGCGAATGCTACCATCTGGCCCGCCGCATCCTGCAAATCATGGGACAGGTTCTGCGCTACGCCGTTGTCACCGGCCGGGCTGAGCGCGACATTACCACCGACCTGAAAGGCGCGTTGAAGAAATACAAAAAGGGCCACTACGCTGCTATCGACGCTGAGCAGTTACCCACGTTCCTGGCGGCCGTCCACAAAAACGAAGCGCGCCTGTTCAAACAGACTGGGCTGGCGTTGCGCCTGATGCTCCTGACTTTCGTGCGCACGAGCGAACTCATCCACGCTACGTGGGACGAGTTCGACCTCGACAACGCCATGTGGACCATTCCCGCCAGTCGCATGAAGATGCGCACGCCACACCAGGTGCCGCTATCCCGGCAGGTGCTGGCCATCTTGAACGACTTGAAAGATACGTATGGTAGTGAAGGCTACATCCTGCCGAGCGTCGTGCGCCGAAATAAACCAATCAGTAACAACACCATTCTAACGGCGCTGGCACGACTGGGGTACAAAAAGGCTATGACCGGGCACGGCTTTAGGGCTTTAGCCATGAGCACCATCAAGGAAAAACTGGGCTACCGGCACGAAGTCGTGGACCGGCAGTTGGCCCACCTGCCCCGCAACGCGGTGGACCAGGCCTACGACCGTGCTATGTTCCTGCCCGAACGGAAAAAGGTGATGCAGGAATGGGCAGATTACATCGACTCTATCAAGCCACCCATTTAGCTTGCCACCAGCGAGCTGGATCACGCAATACGGCCGTTTTTGTCCTTCATATTAGGTTTTTCCACACCACTACGCCAACTGGCGACGCCGAACACCTCGTCGGTGAGTTCAAATTCAAGCACTGCATTGTTGTGTCCGCCCATGCTATCTCACAACATCAGCTTGCCGCCCGGCTTAGACAACGGCGTTAGATTGAGCACTTAGCCTTGCGATACACAGGGGCATGGCTCAACAGCGTTTTGATCTCGACGGCCGTCGGTATCCTTGTGAACTTGGTAGCCAACTGGATCAAGGAGGCTGACGCACCTGCTCATCTTCCTCACGACGGAACCTCCGCTTCCGGGATAATTCAACAGAACATGTACACCGTACGCACCAGAAGTATGTGCCCACTTTCCGCCGTGTTCATCAGCTTGTGAAAGTCGGGCTTTGGCAACTCCTGGAGTCGCTGTATTTTGCGAAAAAATGACAAACCGGTTTCATTAAATTGAATGGCTAAAAATCAGCGGTACAAAACGGGCTTGATACATCGCTTGAAAAAGGCTGAATACGAGCAAGGAGCGCAAGCAGCGCTGGAAAATGCCGAGCAATTCATGGCTTTGGCCGAATTCTGCCAGGAGAAAGGGATGTTTGCTAAAGGTGCCGCTCAGTTGGTCTTCGTGTTGGAAGAACTGTCCAAGGCAGCCTATTTACGGCTGAAAGCCCTCAACCCGCACATCTGCATTGCGAACCTGGAGGAGTATTTTCACAAACACGACGTCAAGCACGTCGCAGTCTCGCGCATGGTCTCCGTATTGGAAGCCAGCGAAAGCCCTACATCACCTGAACCAGACAAGCCGCTCAGCAACGACGAAAAATTCGGCCGGATTGCCTTGATCGCCCTCATCGTCCTGGTCGTTGTTTTTGTCCTGGTTCGCCAGAAGGAAGCCCGCCGCCAGGAGGGGCTTGACGAAGAGCCTGAACATTGGCTTGAAAACTTCCGCCAGTTTCACGAACAGATACGTCAGGCCGGTCTTTACGTTGAGTTCGATGAGTCTACGCGAACCTGGGTGAGGCCGGACGACACCATCGACGAACAGACTTTCGAGATGGTGCTTAAGCAAGCGCAGGATTCGCTCTTGGCCGTGAAAAAACACCTTTTTTCGCCGACTGCTTCTGCAGAGTGGGCCTTAACAATTGCCGACGCCCTGTTTGATGAAAAGATTATTACGCGCGACGCTTGGAAGCAAATGGAAACGAAGAAAGACGGCCTTTTCGCAAACCAAACGCCTGACGTCTCATGAGTCTCATCTGTAAAAAGGTCATTGTTCATTGAAAGTCGCCCAGCATTTTAGATGTAGAGATAACCCGCTCGACAAAGTTTTATGAGGCATTTCTACCACTGTAATTTTGTGGTTTGTAATCATTTATGCTGCATTAATCACAAAATCGAAAATGCTTTACAGCTTACCAAATAATAAAAATGACTTGCACAGTCACCTGCATGCCATGCCTTCACGGGGATTGCTTGGTAATTGAATTTCATGACTCTACAAAATCTCTTGATTTTCGGATTTTTATTGATTCAGGATTTTCCTCCACGTACGCCCAGACGCTTAGGAAAAAGGTGACTTTGCTTCAAGCGCAAAGCAAGGCAATTGACTTGTTTATACTTACGCATAGCGATAGTGACCACATTGGAGGAATCGTGCCTTTTTTGCGAGAGTTCGGAACGCATCCAGTGCGAGAATTCTGGTACAATTACTCCCCCCTTGACATTCGCGTACCGGATTTAACCGAACAGGTTGGTGTCGCTCAGGGGGTACAACTCCGGGATTGGTTGCAACGGGATGGCAAGTTGCCATCTCAACCGATTACGTCAGGTCAAACCTACTCATTTACGCAGGCCAATTTGACTGTGCTCTCGCCAAAAACAGTGGACTTCGAACGCTATGCCGAGGTTTGGCGTAAGCAGGAGGAGCAGTTTAGAAATGATTCCACGTTAATAGGTACCAAGCAAAGTGATCACCATAAATCGGTTGAGGAGCTATCTCAAAGGCCATTTGCTCTTGACACGTCTTTGAGCAACCGCAGCAGCATCGCGTTGTTGATCGAGTTCGGTGAAACGGTCATGTTGTTCACCAGTGATTCCCACCCGGACGTGCTCGTTGCTTCTTTGGAAGCACTGGGTTATTCCCCCACCAACCCATTGCGTTTAGACTTAATGCAGGTACCGCACCACGGATCCCGGGGAAACATCAATCCCGAATTGCTCGATTTAATCGACTGTCGCCATTTTCTATTAAGTACCAACGCGTCCAACTCCCATCGTTTCCCCCACAAAGAGGCACTGGCGCGGGTCATCACCTCGGCGCACGGGAAACAACCGCACGAACCGATTTGGTTTTATTTTCCTTACGCCGAGAAAAAGTTACAGGACCTGTTCAGCCCTGCTGAACTCGCTCGTTACCACATCATCATTCAATACCCTGTTGCCGATGAACTTGGCATCGTCCTCCGTTTTCCCCATTAACACCCCCCACGGTTCATCTATTGAGCAGCTCAGCGTTCGGCTACGCTCCGGTGAGGAATGCTTGGGAAGCGGTTTTTTGGTGAATCCGTCGATAGATTCTCAAAAAGCTTACTTGCTGACGGCTCGGCATTGCGTGGCGGAAGCGGACCTGAGTAACGGGCTTATCATAGACCGCTACGATTACCCAACGGGCACATTTGAATCAGTATGTCTAACTACCGGTGCTTTCGCGGTGTATTATTTTGAAGAGGAGCGAGCGTACGACCTGGCTGTGATTGCCGTTGACAAACAATTTCTATTCGGTTCGGTGCCAACCATCCGCCTCAGGAAACGGCCCACCGCGCAACTCGACTACCGATTCCGGGGCTTTCCCGCAGCGTTCAACCACCAACGGCCCGAAGAGCTGACGGGCGAGTGCGTCTTGGCGATCTTGGGCACTCAGTCAACCATACACGTGCTGACCCCGCTGGAGGGCCACACCAGTCCCGATGCTTTGTCGAATGTACAGGGGTTTTCGGGAAGTGGGTTGTACGTGGAGCGAAGCGGCGAGGTCGAGCTGGTTGGCATTGTATCTAAGTTTCAGCCTTTCAACTGCTTCCTGGTTTGCACACTGTGTGAAATCAACGAGCTGCTTAAGCAATCGGCCGAACCTGAATTGGATCTGCTGGAGCCCTTCTCCATACCAGTTACTCCACCTCCCGTTTTCTCTTCCACCTACTCGGATTTTTCAAAACAGTTTCTGGAGGTCGCCGAACAACAGATTGAGGAGCTGAAGCCCGGCCAAGCCCTCACCATTGCTCTGACAGCCCGAAAGGACATTGAGGACTTGAACCTTCCCGTTGACGAAAAGAACCGGCTGCTGGCCAAAACGTACTGGCTTGAAGCCCAGGCCCGGGCTGACTTACCGGGTAAGGGCGAGACGGATGCTTTACTGATACGCGCCCACAAGCTTGCCCCTTTCGTGACAAAATACCGCGAGCGGGCAGCCGTCGCGTACTTCCGGACGGGCGAGCCAGAACTGGCCATCAGCATTGCGGGAGCCGTACTAAACGAAAACCCAAACAGCCCGCGCGCATGGGCCGTCCTGTCCGAACTGAACCCTGACCTTTCGGTGCCAGCGACAGTCAAAGCCGAACCGGTCTACAAAACGCTGAAGGTTTCTTTTCTGGGCCGGAAAAACGCCAATTTTCACGTTAACGAACTCAATCAATTTTTTAGTGATGAGGTGCGCTACCGCAAAAAACCCAAGCATATCACCCGGGGCGACTTGTATTACTGGTTCTACTTGGCTCAGTATGCCTTGCAGGATTACTTGCATCGAGAGTTGGGATTCTATTCGTTTGAGCAAGACGAAAAACCGACTAACAGCCCGCGCGTCAGGTACGCTTGCCACTTGTACGAGGCCTTGCTCAAGCAGGTGGACGAAACCGAACTTCGAAACCACCCCCAATTTCTGTTAGTACAGTTCGATTACTGCTTCTGCCAGTACCTGTTGACCCGCAATGTCGAGGCTGTCAAGCAGATGTATGCGCTGTTTGTGGGCAATCCCAATTCGATTTTACCCTTTCAATCGCCCACCCCGCTGTTCAAGTCCATGCCCATACGTGCGGCGGAATTGGTGTTCCCACTTTTGCAGGTTAGTGAACCGTCGAAAGTGCTGGAAGTGATTGCCCTGCTGCCCCTTCCGCAACCGCCCTTCGCTCAGTTGGTTAAGGGACTGGCTTACGAGCAATTAGGGCAGGTTCATGAAAGTACCATTTGCTTCAAAGAATACATGGGGGGTACCGCCGCGGTGGATGAACTCGATACCCAAAACTTCTGGGACCTTTCCGCCAAACTCTTGGTGGCGAACGAACCGGCGGAAAGCGTGGTGCAGTTAGCCACCGAAGGCAAAACGTTCGCTCTTCCCTACGCCGCAGCCCTGCTCGAAGCCCACGCGTTGATGGGCGCAACCCGCCACCGTGAGCGGGTGAAAACCCTTTGTGAAGAAATTCGGGCGTACTGGGATGATCTTCCCCACCATTTTCGGGTGGGACTTGCCAGCATTTACATTGCGGTTAAAGACCCGGCTACCGCCCGGGAACTGCTCGCGCCGATTGTTGATCTCACCCAGGAATCCAACGAATTATGGATTTACATCCAAGCGTTGCGGCAAGCAGAGAATGATTTTCAAGAATTGCTGCGGCTGCTTGCCCTCTGGCGCGTTCAGTTCGCGCCCAATTACCAGTTACACCGAATGGAGTTGGACTTGTGCAGCCGCCTGCGTGACCACGTCTTGACCGAAGAAGTAGCCGGTAGTGGAATGCGCCATTTCCCGAAAGACCCCTCTTTTTTGCTCAAGATGATTGAGGCTTTGCACGTACAAGAAAAAGAGGCGGAACTGCTGCCTCTGTTGAACGAGCAGCTCTGGACGTTGAACTTGACCTGGCAAGGAGCGTTTTGGCTGGGGGCCGTCTGTATTCGGCACGGTCGGCACGCCATCGGGCTGGAATTGTATTACCGCGCGTTGAAGGCCAATCCCGGCAATCCGGAGGTTCGCGATGCGTACTTCATTAACTTGACACAATTTGCCCATGTCAACGAAGCCCCTGTTCCAGAAGTGGCCGAAGTGGACATGGTGGTTTGTTTGGTGTCCAACGGTCAAGAACGGGTGATTGAGTTAACCCCCGAAGCTACCCGTTCGCTCCCGGTGGCAAAGAAGGCCCTGGGTCGGAAACAAAACGAGTCGTTTACCGTCGAAGACCCTACTACAGGTATTCTTACCAGTTATACCGTCGAACAAGTGTTGGATAAGTACCGGGGACAATTCGCGCTGCTCGCCAAAGACGTGAGCGATAACCCCGATACCAGTGCGCATGTCCGTTCTTACAAGTTTGAGAACCTCGAACCCGAGGGAATTGAAAATACGCTCCGAAAGCTTTTCGGTTCTGGGGGCACCCAGCGCAAAATCATTGTCGATGATATACTCGCTCGGGCGGCCCGCGGCGAGGTTGGTTTTACGGAGTTAACCTGGAGTGTTTTCGCAGATGATCCCCTGTCCACCTGGACTTTCTTGACTTCTAAGCAGTCCTCCGGATTTTTGATTGTTTCGCTGATTAAGCAACAGCCGATGTCCCTTTCCGGTGAAACAGAGTTTGTGATCGACTACAGCACCCTTTTTCCTCTTTACGAATTATCCCGAACACAACCGGTGAAGTATAACGGCAAACCCTTTGTCGTGTCGCAGTTGATGATAGATTACTTCCGTGTAGAATTGATGGAAGCCCGACAGGAGCGAAAGAGTTTTGCCAGTGTCATCATTACCGAAGATCGTGTCGTCCCTTTTTTGACCCAGGAAGACGAGCATCAGCATCGAATCGAATACCTGCGGGGCTTGTTGGAATGGCTTGAAAAAGAATGCCGGGTGGCATTTGCTCCCGAGAGATTGGCGGGCCACCTGAGTCAGCGGCAAGAAACGAGTGGGGAGAACGATCAACGGTCTATCATGCTGGACATCTATCTACTCTCCAAGCAACCCAACCGAATACTAATTAGCGACGATCTGCTGTACCACCAGTACCCGCAAAACATTAAGCCGGTAACCCTTGAACTTTACCTGAAAAGCACTTCTGAATCTACGCTGCCTCAAAATTGGTTATTCACCTTGGTTCATTGGAATTACCGGGGGTTGACCCTAACTGGACAGCAGCTTTACCGAACGTTTGAGAGCAATAAAATGATGCTCGATTCACATAGCGACTTCCACAAGGCGTTGGCAAGCTTTGCGTTTAAGCACAACTCCAATTCTAATAATGCACTGGAATTGATTCAATTCCTAAAATTGCTGTATGCGGACGAATTGTCTTTGGAATACAAACAGCGTGTTTCAAGATTAGCGTTGTATCACCTGCTAATTGGCTTGCAGTTTAGCGAAAAGATGATCCATGTTTTTGTTTCTCGCCTGACCGCAGCCTTCGCGCTTCTTGGCGAGCACAAGGATCACGTACAGGAAGATTTTTACCAAGTCGTTGAGTTGATTCAGATACTGCGAAGCTCTGCTCAAGAATAATTGAGTTTGGGCAGTTGTTCTCTTGAATATAGTTGTGTGAAGGGAAGTTGAACGCCCGGATATTGGAAGATGTAAAAGGCATACTACCCTTAATATGGGCAATCCAACGACTTCAGTGAAATGAAACAAACTGCTATTCGTCATCGGATGGAGTTTTAAATTCCTCGATGAGTGTTTGAATATCTCTCACCTTCCACGCCGTAACGCGCGGCCCAAGTTTGTAGGGTTTGGGAAACCGGCCCGACCGGCAGCCATTCCACCAGGTGGCCTTGCTGACGGGGATCAGTTTGAGCACCTGATCGAGGCGCATGAACCCTGAAAGGGTCGGCAACGGCGATTGGGTTTCTTTGGTCATCGGTCCCTCCTTTTCTTTGCTTACCCTACCACGGCGCGCCCGCCGGGGCGGCACCGCCCGCGTCCGGTTAAGTCCCGTGCGCCACAAATAAATCGCCTGCCGTCCAGGTGCGGCTGGCAAGACCACTTCAGCCTTCGCTATTGGTTATTCGTCGTTAACGCGGCCCGATTCCGGTTGCCACCAGGAATCTTATCCTATATACTGAATATATTCCTACCCAGCGACGGCGAGTCCGTCCACGGGCAACGGGTTCACCGAGGAGGGTTAATCATGACACCAAAACAGGAACCGCTGCTGGACCGCAAAAGCGCCGCCCGTTACCTGAGCGTCTCGCCCGGCACGCTGGCCGTCTGGGATTGCACCCGACGCTACGATTTGAAACCCATCAAGATCGGCCGCTCGGTGCGTTACCGCCGCGGCGATCTCGACCGGTTCATCGAGCAACGCTTGCGCCGTTGATGGTCGCCCCGGAAGGGCACTGATCACGCCTCCCGTTCCCACTTCTTTCCATCAACCTCGGAGAACGCCCGATGAACATCGAGCAGGCGAAGAGTATTTCCATTGCCGAAATTTTGAGCCGACTGGGGCATGAACCCACCCGACGGCGCGGCCACCGGCTCCGCTATTCCTCACCACTCCGCGAAGAGAAAACGCCCAGCTTCGACGTCGATACGCACCAAAACCTGTGGTACGACCACGGCGAAGGCATCGGCGGTGATCTCATTACGTTCGTCTGCGCGTATTTGAAATTCACCCGCGAAGCGCACACCGTCTCCGACGCCCTGCGCTGGATCAAGAACATGGCGGGCGGCGGCTACGTCATGCTGTCTCCGCCCGCCCGTGAACCCATTCCTGCCGAGCCAACGCTGGTGCTGCGTTCCGACAAACCCATCCAGCACCTGGGGCTGGTGCATTACCTGCAAAAGCGCGGCATCCCGCTCGACCTGGCCCGCCGCCACCTGCGCGAGGTTCACGTCAGAAACCAGGACACGGGCAAAGGATTTTTCGCGTTGGGTTTTCCCAACGAGGAAGGCGGCTTTGAACTGCGCAATCCCTTTTTCAAGGGCAGCCTGGCACCGAAAGCGGTTTCCTTCATTCGCGGCAGCAATCCGAAACCGAAGAGCCTGCACGTCTTCGAGGGCGTCATGGACTGCCTCTCGGCCATGACGCTCGCACCCGATCAACGCTTTGCTGGAGACGCCATCGTGCTCAATTCCCTGTCCTGCCTCAAGCAGCTTCCCCCTTACGTGCAGAACTACGGTTACCGACTGGCCTTTACCTGGATGGACAACGACAAAGCCGGAGAGAAGGCGACCGCGACGCTGGATGACTTTTTCAAAACCGAAGCCGGTCTGTTGCACAAGCCCATGAACGCCCTCTACGCCCCGCACCAGGACGTCAACGCCTGGCACACGCACAAACTGGGACTTGCGCCATGACGAAAGTGATTCCCTTCCAGCCTGAAATCATCTTCGCCCAGTTCAAGGTCACGGAGGTGCAAATCACCTACCGAAATAAAGTGCCACTGAAAGACCGCGTCAAAGTAACACACTCGGGCGCGGCGCACGAACTGCTGCGCAAATCCTGGAACGAGAACAAAATCGAACTCGTCGAGCAATTCAAAATCCTCTTGCTCGACCAGCAGAACAATTGTCTCGGCATCTCGGAAATCGGCACCGGCGGGCTGGCCGGGTGCATGGCCGACCCGCGCCTGATTTTCGCCATGGCGCTGAAAGGCAAAGCCTCCTCGCTCATCCTGGCCCACAACCACCCCAGCGGCAACCTCACGCCGAGCGAGGCCGATCTCCAACTCACGCGCAAGCTGCGCGACGGCGGCCGTCTGCTCGACATCGCCGTTTTGGACCATCTCATCCTGACGCCGGAATCCTATCGCTCTCTGGCCGACGAGGGTCTCATGCCATGACCGTTCCTCGATGATGGTTGCGCGTGTCGTGTCGTGTGCCTCTCCTCTGCCGGGTCAGGTTGATAAGGGAAGCGATACCCGACGCGCTCGCTCCACCAACAACAATGTTCGCCTGCGCTTTGCGCATTCCCCGCCCTGCCAACATTCTTGCCGGTTCGCTCGGCTTTCCGTCGGGTGAGTGCGCTCCCATCAACCCGACCAGCCAAAGGAGGCTTCGATGTACCCTACCGCCGAAACCATTGACCAGGAAGGACCCGCGACCGTTGCGCCCTCCCAGCCCAACGACGTCTACGCCCGCATCACCAACAAAATCATCATGGACTTGGAAGCGGGTACGCTCCCCTGGCGCAAGCCGTGGCACGCCGACCACCTTGCCGGGCAGGTCGTCCGCCCGCTGCGGTGGAACGGCATTCCCTACACCGGCATCAACACGCTCATGCTCTGGGCCACCAGCGCCGAGAAAGGTTACGCTTCGCCCTACTGGATGACTTTCAAGCAGGCTGTTGAGTTAAAGGCCGTCGTTCGCCAGGGCGAGAAGGGCACGCAGGTAGTGTACGCCGACAAAATCGTCAAGGAAGATGAGACGCCCGATGGCGAGAAAACCACCAGCAAGGTCCCGTTCCTCAAATGCTACACCGTCTTCAACGCCTCGCAAATCAAAGGACTGCCGGATAATTACTTTCCCACCATCGAACCGCTCGATGAAAATCCTCAGACGCGCATCGAGGCGCTGGAAAATTTTTTCGCCCAGACCAAAGCCGACATTCACACCGGCGCGCACGCCGCCTACGTGCAGGGTGCCGACCGCATCCAGATGCCGCCCTTTGAAAGCTTCGAGACGGCCACGAGTTATTACGCCACGCTGGCGCACGAATTGACGCATTGGACCAAGCACCCCAAACGGCTTGACCGCCAGTTCGGCCAGAAGCGTTTCGGTGACGAAGGTTACGCCAAAGAAGAACTGGTGGCCGAACTCGGTGCTTGTTTCCTGGCCGCCGATCTGGGTTTCGAGCCGATGCCGGAACAGCAGCACGCGGCCTACATCCAGACCTGGCTGCACGCACTCAGGAACGACAAGCGGTTCATTTTCTCCGCAGCGTCCCATGCTCAGAAAGCCACCGAATTTCTCCACGCCCTGCAACCGAGGCCTTCGCCCGCTCCATGAGCGATGGGCGTGTGAGGAGCGATTGGCGGTGAGGCTGCCGGTGTCAAGGGTCCCCTTTCGTTGGTGGTTGAATGATTGGGAAGCCTGGCACAATCCGGCGGACCTGGCGCTTATCCCTCTTTTTCCTCATGGGAAAAAGCTCTGGCGACTCCGGCCAAAAATAGACGCTGCGCATCGATTTTTGGCCTTCGGGGAGCTTGGCCGCCGGGCTTGCGCCGTTTCAGCTTCCATCATCACCCACCAACGAAAGGAGCCTGTGATGACTACCGAAACCAAACCCAACCAACCGACCCACCTCGCTTACTACGTCAAGGGCAAGGCCGACGGCGAGATGCAGGACTGGATCAAAGTCGGAGCCGCCTGGGAACACGGCGACAAGGACGGCATGAACCTGTCGCTGCGCATCCTGGGCCAGGACGTGGCCGTGACCATCCGCCGCAAGAAACCCAAGGCGGACTAAAACCAGAAAGCCGGTCTGGAGACTCCAGACCGGCTTTTCTCATTTTTCAGCCTGCTATTTTTTGTCCAGCAATTGTTGCAACAGCGCGTTCTTATCCTTCTCGGCTTGCAGAAGGCATTCGTAGAGCCGTTTGATTTCGTCATGCGCCTCAATCAACTTGTCAATTGGATTGAAATTGTATTGGTAAATGGCTTGGGAATTGTCGTGCATGTTCTGGATGTGAAACACGGCGGCCTCTTCGCTGAAGTTCTTGATCACTTCCTCCGACACGCCCAGAGCCTTCGACACTTTTTCCAGTACAGGCGCATCCAACCGCTCTTTCTGCTCCATTTGCGAAACAGCCTGTTGGCTTAAGCCCAGGGTGGTTGCCAGCGTATCCTGTTTGATACCCAGCATCTCGCGGATGCGTTTGACGCTGTTTCCGTGGTGCGGCATGTCGAGGGTGGTTTTCATAGTTCAAAACTACCCAAAATCCCCAACTGATGAAAAACAAGCGGTGGCTTGTACGATACAAGCGTTATAAGCGGCTCTGTATCAGGCAAAACGGCCAAATTCGACCATTGGTTAAATTAACCTTCTGGAACCATGGCTCTTTCGTCGTTAACCCTTTCGATATTCTTTGACTTCGCCCCTCACTCCTGCTATGCTGATAGCCGTCAGAGTATGGAGGATGCGATGACAACGGTTGTTGATAAAGCAAGACACGGATTTCGTTTGCCGAAAGCGGCGCTCGTGTGGGGTGCTGCACTCATGTCGGCAGTCGGCAGCCTGGGCTGCGGCGGCGACAAAGACGACCCGACGCCCGTTACGCCCGCAACGGATGAGAAGTACGTAGCCATCATTTCGCCTGAGAACATGCAACTCAACATGGCTGGCTTCCTCAAAGACAATACCGTGCAATTCCGGTTCAGCAAAGCTGATTTTCGTGCATCCACCCCGACCGGCAGCCCCATCATCGCGACGTACGCCCCGGGTGGGATCGGTCGTGTCAACGCAACCTTTCTCGTCAACAAGAGCGCGGTGACCGTTCACGAAGGACAGAAGGGTGGTCCACATCAAGGGATGGGGTACTTAACCGGGGCATTCGATAATTCAATCATGGCTGAATTCAAGCCTGTCGGCGGCGCTGACCAGCTTTACAAAGTCGGCAACAAAATCATCACCGAGATCTGGGTTGAAGGCGATGAAAACTCCGTCATGCCGACAGACGTTGCTTACGCGTATAGTCTCAGAGAAACCTTGAACAGCGCCATCGACAATCAGTCTGCAAATGCTCCGGATAATGCGCTTACGGCAATCGGTGTGGAAGGTGGCCAGTTGGTCAAAGTCGGTTCACCCGCCCTGAATAATTACAAGCGGTTCAAACCTTGATCGTCACCTGATTACTGCGCACGGGTCCGTCGGGGTTTCAACGACTGGGTTCGATTTGGCGTTTTTAATCCAATCCGTCAGCGTGTTGGTGACCTGACCAGTATTGGGAGCGATGAGGTACGGTGCAACCGGATTTGTTCCACCCGGCTCCGCGAACCGCGAATTCCCCCGCACGTAAACATCCAAGCCCCTGCCATCTGCCTTTGTTTTGCTGATTACGTCAGTCAACAGCCGGTCTATTTGGGTATACGTTTGATTGGGTATGGCGGAGCATTGCGTTTCCGGAATAACGCCATCGAAATTTTCGGAAAAAGAGCCAAACACGATGGTATTGCCGGTATTGTTGAGGTTGTAAAAGCTGCAATTGGTATTGGCATCGTCAAGGATATTGGCTCCTCGGCCTGTCGTCCGAAATTCAACTTTTACGCCGGGTGGCAAATTTGGCTGAACAATCTTATTGTTGAAATCCAGCAACTGCTCCACAAAATCGCTCCCGCTGACATTGACATTGGTAACTTCGATGCATCGGGCCGGAGCGGGACAGGTGTTAAGTTGGGAAGCTCCCAACAGAGCGTGGCACTTTCCTCCCGGGACCAAGCCGCCAGTCTGGTTTCTGCACTCCAATAATGGGAAGCTGTACACTTGTGAACCTGCATCTCGCATGTTTCGGCTGGTGTCGTAGATGACTAAAATTGTGCTTCCATCTCCGCCCGAGCGGGTGTAACCGCACGGCACACCGGCGTTGTTGCAATTGGTGACCGTGTTGCTGATTGAAGATGGGTCGCGCTTGCTCATCCCGTCGGCCAGTTTTAGTGACCACTCAATGTTGCTGGAACTGGCAGCGTCCAGTTCCGCCTTGCTCAGGTCCGGCACGACAAAGCCTTTCACGCTCGCTTCGTCCTTCACCTCCGCCCGGCTGTTGTTGGTGGCGATGTCGGAATGGCCCCAATCGGTCACGCCCGCGATCGGCGGGTCCCAATCCAACGCGACAGGCTTGAGCATTTCCAACCGGCGCGTGATGGGCAGCGTGTTACCGCGTTCACCTATCGGACATTGCACCCGGTAGTTGAACTCCGTCGTGCATTTGGCCGCGGCGTAGGCGATGTGGTAAATGGTTTGTCTTCTTGCGCCCGTGTCGACCGCCGCCGCGCAGTTCTTCGTTTGCCAGATCTCGCAACGGCGCACTTGGTACCGCGCCGTCAAATCGCCATTCCAGCCCCGCCCGCAATCGCGCGAGGCACCGGGGCCTTCGCTGATGATTTCCAGGCTGTCGTTGAGGTTCAGCTCCGCGTTCGGATTGGTGACGTAGAGCGGCGGCACCGTCACCGGGCAGCATTCGATCTTGGTAGGGCATGGTGGCGGACAAGGCCCTCCATTGCAATTACCGTTTCCGTTTCCGTTGCCATTTCCATTGCCGTTGCCGTTTCCATTACCGTTGCCGTTGCCGTTCCCATTACCATTACCGTTGCCGTTTCCATTCCCTGGACCGTTGTAAGGCGTGGCGTCGCAGGTGTTGCTGCCGTCCCGGTTGCGCTTGCAGACAAACCTATAATAACCGGGCCCGGTGTTTTCCAATAGCTGCTTCAGGCTGCTCACCTGCATCACCATCGGATCGTCCGGCGGCTTCGCCAAATTGTTGTTCGGGTCACGGCAGAATTTGGCGGTTTCGTCCGCCGTCGCGGGCGGCGTGGCCGCCAAATCCGGTGTGCAGCGCCAGAACCGCCGCAGGCGCTGCGCGTCGTTGGCGACGCCTTTTTCTTTGCTGCCCACCGTGAAGGTCGCCGTTTCCAATTCCGTCTCGTCGTCGTTGAGCACCAGGCTGCATTGCTGCTTGCGCTTGATGACGCCGTCCGTCCCGGTGGGGCACGGCACGGTGATGTCCCGCTCCAAACTGGGGAACGTGCTCTTGCGCGGGTCGGGCAGCGATTTGCTGCCGTAGGCGAAACCCGCCACGAAAATGGGCGAGCCGACCAGGATGTCGCCCCCGACCGTGCAACCCAGATCGGTGGCGAGTTTGGGCAATTGCAGGCGGTTCGCCTCCCGGAAGCCCACGGCGTCCGGCTGGTTGCGCCGGGCCATGCCTGCGGCCATCGTAGCGCCCGTCGCCGACAGGCGGGCCACGCCCGGAGGCAGGGCGTTGAAATACGCAATCGCCCCAAAGTCGCCGCAGGGAGCCGCCGTCACGCCCGGCGGTGGGGCGGGCGCCTGGCCCGTCGGAACGGTCGGTAAATCGGTTAGTGCGCTTTCTGTCAGGGGTGCTTTGCGGCGCATTTTGGACGCCATGCGGTGCGCCGCCAGTTGGGAGGCCGCCTGCTCCAGGCTCCGGCCCACGTTTTCGACGGCGGCCCGCTGGTTGATGCGGTTGTAACGTTCGGCCACGTCCTCTTCGCCGGGCAGGCAGCCACCCAGCAGGAACCCGGCACCGAGAACGAGGAGGAGAGAGCGGGACGTCATAGCCCCCACAGTATACCGCATACCGGTTTAGCATTCCCTAATCCGCTTCGGCACCGGAGGCTGCCGTTCTCTTGTCGGCCGGACTGCGCGTCGGCGGCAGGCGGTTCCTTTCCGGGCGGAGGATTGGGGTTCTCCGGGTCTTTTACCCGGCGTGCCCGGCGTCACCAACAACAATTTTCGCCCGCGCACCGCGGTGCGCGTTCCCCGCCCGGCCAAAATTCTTGCCGGTTTGCTGGGCTTGCCGCCGGGTCTTTGCGCCCCTGTAGCCCCAACCCTCCACGGAAAGGAGAACCGTGTCCCTCTACACCAACGCGCAATACGAGCAACTGCTCAAGAACGGCAGCCCCCGGCACCGCCACGAGGACCACGTCCCCGTCGTGAAATGGTCCTGCCCGGACACCGGAGAAACCTGGCTGGTGTCGCGGATTGACCCGGACCACGACTACCTGGCCTTCGGTCTCTACGACTTCGGCGGCGGCCTGATTGATGCGCAGTACATCTGGCTGCCCGTCCTCTGGGATACGCTGGAGCACGATGAGCTTTCAATCCGGCGGGACCGCCGGTTCAAAGGCGTCCATCCGTTGAGCGTATACGTTCAGGCCGCCCAAACGGCTGGATACATCACGTGCAGCGCCAAAGCGCTAACCAAAGCCGCCTTGGAGGTGCCAATTTGCGGCGTTGGAAGGAGCCGGTAACTTAACGGCACCAAACGGCTTGCTTGCTTATGCTCCCACTCCACCCGATACTCATCACCCGGCAGCAGTACGACGAGGCGGTCGCCCAACTGCCCGACCCGGTCACGTATCCCGAACCCTTCATCGAGGTGGATGTCGATGCCGCCTCGCTGCTGCGGGCGACAAACGTCAAGGCTTTTCCGGGCACCGAGCACTGGCCCATGGTCGTTCGGTTTGACAAGGCGCGCCTCTCACCGGGCCTGTTCGATTTGGACGACGTCGGCTCCACCTGCTGGCAGCTTTCGGCGGGGTATCGGTTGATCTGAGCGGGGAGGTCAGGCACTACTGGTTTTGCTCAACCGGTCAAGGACGCGATGTTTCAGTTGTGCAGGTTCAGTTCGGCCTGGTGGAGGTAGATGACGCAATGGCTTGAACTAACCAATGAGCTGACCGCACACGAAGCCGACACAACCTCAGGTTAAGATTTGTGATACGTCTGCCAGTGAGCAGGCCCAGGAACACCAAGAGACATCAAGCAAACTTACCACCCTGAAATCAATTTAAATTGACCTTGTACCGGTTATATGATAATATGACAAAAACCAACCATAGGAGACCGTGTCGTGACTGAAAAACCGTCAAAGGGCGAGTTTGGCAAATACGGCCGAATCGGCACCCCAGAACAGGAGCAAGAAAAAGCAAAATTGTTAAAACAGTTCCAAGAACGTAACGCCGTTGGAGCCGCAAAATACAAACAGATTTTTGAAGGCTTTTTTATGGCCGCGAAAGAATACACAGAGAGGACAGGACAACAACCGCCCGAAGTCTTATTTCTGCTTAATGACGACACATTTAGAGTTTCACAGGGTGAAACGGGCGATTTCGATTTAAAACTTGTTGATCAGCGCAGCCGCGACAAGCAACGAGGTTATCGACAGGACGGTTAGTTTCAACAAAAGTTTTTCAGTTAATTGAAGCGGATGTTTCTAAAATTCAACTTGATTTAGCCATTTTACGATCTGTCCGCTCATCAGGGCGTGGGAGAAGTATCAGGATTAAAAATTGACGCCGTACTCATTAGCATATTTCATGATCGCCTGCATGAAATCTGTTGTCGAAGATTCAGTGAAGCTAACCAAATCCTGGTTCTTTCGCTTAAAATCCAGCACAATCATTTCGGCGTGTTTATCGCGCATGTTAGCCAGCTTTTCTTCATTCCATTTTCCGAATATCGAAAACGAATGTAAACCGCGGTGGATTTTAGTTGTGGCGTATCCGCCGTGAGACTTGATTTCGATGCGTCCGATGAAGTCGCCCTTACGAGGCTGATTGTCCGATAGCGAAACGTCTTCCAAAATCATGAACGCCGGTGTCAATTTTTTCATCAACCGTTTCAAGAAAGAATCGTCTGCCGCTTTCTCCGGAATATATTCCCTGTCTTCCAGCAGAACTTGAGACAAATCTTCAGCATTGTAACTGCGTACGGAAGTGTAATCTTTGGACGGACCTGTAAATATGCGCTCCAAGAAGCTTCTTTCTTGCGGTGGTCGCGCGGTGTAATACTTGAAGGTAAAACCACTTTTTTCCAAGTACGTATAAAAAAACAAGTCCGATGCTGCTACCGAGATAGGAACTTCCGATTCCGGTAGATAGTCTGCACGGCGGTCAGCCTCGTTAGCTATGAGGTAGTAATACTCCTTTAAGTCCCGATATTGTCCATCTCGTGCCGATGTGTCCATAAACGGGCGAATGTTTTATGTGACAAAAGAAAACTTCGTTACAAACTGAAAATAAAAATTTATTGGCTATATTCTTCCATGACTTGGCCGTTCGTCGGCGCGTGGAAGAAAAATCGTTCGCAAATCCTGCGGATGACTTATATCGTGTCTCGTCGCCACTTCATAAAATTTTATCCAATCATTTTCCGATTTTGGATAGTAAAGATAACGACCTTCCCGAAAGGCCGCATAAATGCTATCCCAATACGGCAGGCGGGGCAACTGGTATTTATGGGTCTCCAAAAGCGTAATGATTGGTGAGGCCCGCCCTATTTCTTCGGCTGTCAACAGCCGCCGACCCATGTATTGCCGATTAACGGATTGCGTCCGTGACGTCGATGTTCCGTCCTGTGTACCCCCTGACCGGCCAGAATTGTAAGAGGTTGAACTACCCCCGGCCCCATAGGATGAGCCACTGCCGGAAGACCAGCCGGTCGATGTGGATTTACTGGTTCCCTCTGTTCTACTTTCACTCTTGATTAGCTGCTCGATTGTCGTTTCGCCCAGATATTCCGATAAATATTTTTGCGTCGGCAGGTCGTAGACGCCGAAAAATTGCCGCAGTCCGGAGCTTGCCATGAAGCCATTTGCCCCGTGTTCCCCGTAGATTTCCTGCAATTGGTTCAGCGATTGCGCGAACGCCCAAACGCTAACAAGTTGTCCCCGCGAAAAGGCGTAGGCTTGTTGCACGTCTTGCATTTTGCCAAGAATGGCAAACTCATCCAGCAGGAAATTAATCCGCTTTCGGGGTCGGTAATTGCAGGCTTTCAGACAAACGCCGACGACCAGGCGAAGCCACCTGGCGTGACTTTTAATGAAGCGTTCCGGCAGGCATAGATACAGCGTCGTCTCGCCATCCGTCAAATCGTAAGGGTCGAACTCATTGCTGGCGAGCGATTTTCTTAACGGTGCGCTTTCCAAAAACTCCGTGTTGTCTTGTGCGGTCGAGATGATGGAAGGCAACGGGCCGTCCCATGGGTTCATGCCGTAAAACTGGTTGATTCCGGCTTGCACGGCACCGTCAATGGCTGTGTTAAACTTCATATCGACCCACAGTTTGGCCCGCTCATCGTGATCGAGCCTGAGCCACTTGTACAGCGTTCCCAAGTGCTGCTCATCCTCCGGCAATTCCGTCATAATGTGCAGCAGATAGGTTTTGATTAATGTCCGCGCCCGGCTTGGCCAATATTCATCCTTCGTATTCGGGTTGTCGGGAACAAGCATCTCCGCAATGACGGCGCAGCTTTCCGGCATCTCGTCGGGATTGCTTTTCGCGAAAGCCAACGGATTGAAGCCGGTTGGCTCAATGCCGTGCGTCGCCCCGAGCCGTTTTTGTTCGTTCCAGGGGTCGAGGATTACGACCCGTTGACCAGACTGTTTTTGAAAGCGAGCCGTTATCATGGCGTTTTCGCCTTTCGGGTCCAGGACAAACCAGGAGTTGTGCGGTTTGCAGAGCAGGTTCGGCAGGATGAGCGACACGCCCTTTCCTTCGCCCGGCGCGGCGAAGGTGATGGCGTGCATCTGTTTTTTGAGCTTGAGGCCAGCCCCGATGTAGTAACCAGGGCTGTCCAGCGCATAATTTTCCCCGCCGTTATAGAGAAGGTTTATATCCCGTGGACTTTCCCAGGTGGCAGAACCATGGGACGTGCCAGCACTCTTTACCAGTTCAGGCATTTTGCTCAAAATCTGGTTTCTCCTGGCAAGTTCGGCCCGCTGCCTCTGCTGTTCAGCTTGACGGTCTTGCTCATGGATAAACGCTTCTACTGCCCGCCGATTATGCCCGGAACGCTCATCCCACCAAGTCCTGAAAAGGAAGTAAAGAAATGCTATGCCAATTAACCCGGATAGCACAATGCCGGCCGCCGTAAGGATCCCGTTAAAAAACTCTCCCATGATGCTTCCAGAGAAGGGGTTGATGTGTCAAATAAATTGATTTTCACCGGATGTACCAACACGGGTAACTGCTTTTTCTTTTTGAAAGGCATAAGGGCATTGAAACGCCAGAGCTGCGAGACCACTCACAACCTATTCGTCAAAAGCGGTTGACAGAGGCCAATGCGTTGAAGCATGCAAAGTCCGACCGCGCCAGGGATGCAGAACCTCGAAAACGACCGGCGGTGTATGCGGGTGCGAGTTGTCCGACAACCAGGACTTAGCAGCCGCGCTAATTACCTGGTTTAAAGAGAAGCGGCCAATTACACCAGGAAGCCGGTCGGGTCTGTCGTATAGTTTCCTTGTGACAACCCTTGACCGCCCCCCAGGGGCCGGAAATCTGCCAAAGAACGGTTCAGATGAAAATCAGGATAAAGCCGTGGCCATACTTGAACCGTTTCGCCAGCGGCAGACTCAGGCCGGGATTTAATAGGCCACCGACAACCGGGCGGACATAACCACCCAAGCCGCTAAATTGCTGGAAGAATACCAGCAAGGGCAAGAGGAGCTGAAACGCCAGCGCGATCAGAGCAAAGGGCTAAACGGCATTTTCGCAGCTCTGGAACCAAGCGAACATATTATCGATACGCTCTTTGTCCGGAAGCCAGGGTTGATTTACTGCTTCGTAGATGCAGTGAACCGCGAATTGTTGCGGCAAGTAGCCAACATATTTTTCAGCCCAATCATACGCGCAGAGCCAAGCGGCCTCGTCGTGCATATTATTATTCGCGGGGCGCACGGGTTTTCCGGCTTTAAAACTAATTTTGAATGCCATGAGAACCAACCTCTTAAGAGGAAGAATACCATAACTAAAACCCGTTGTCAACCATGACTTTCGACGAACTCTTGCAACGCCAGGCAAAAGAAAGAGGGGATTTTGAGAAAGACCGCTACAATGATTGGTACAAATTGGTTGACCGGCAAAAAGCTTCGCCGGAACCAGCTAATTTTGAGCCGATTAAAGAACAGTTGATCGAAGCTTACAAAAAGAAAGAAGCTGACCTGATTGCCCAGCATGAGAAGGAAAAGGAAGATTGGTTAGAAGGGCGTGAAAAAGAGAAAGATGAGAAAAAAGAACTGGCTGATCAGAAAGCCATCGAGCTTGAAAAATACCAAGAGCAGCAAAAAAAGTACCTTGAAATGAGGCAAAATAAAAGTCTCACCCAATAGAGGTAGCTGAATTAGCTGCTGATAATCAGTCCATAATCGCGTTTCAGGTGATAGTACTCAGGTTAACCGCGATAACTTCCTTAACTGTAGCCATGAGGCGAAAGACTTAGGAATATGCTTCGGTTGAGTGCGCTTACGGGCGCGATGTTTCCTTTAGTTGTACTCTTAACTTTCTTGCTGGACAAAGGTAGTATTTTCTATCTTTGACAAAAGCAAGACGATGAAGCCCAACCAAAAACTGGCCCACCAGCGCCTGAGCGTGCTGGAGTTGGCCCAAACCTTAGGCAGCGTCAGCGAGGCTTGCAAGCGCAAAGGCATGACGCGCACCATGTTCTACGAGTACAAAAAGCGCTTCGCCGAGCAGGGCATCGAAGGCCTCAAGGACCTGCCGCCCATCCCTAAATCCCATCCCTTCACTACCCCCCATGAGGTGGTCGAGCGCATCAAGGCCCTGGCCCTGGAACACCCGGCCTGGGGCTGCAACCGCTTGGAAGCCTTATTGATGGCCGAGGGCCGCCGCCTGAGCGCTCCGACCATCCAGGAGATTCTCAACAAGCACGGCCTGGGCAGCCGCTACGACCGGTGGCTGGCCCTGGAACAGCAGCGCGCCGCCGAGGGTGTCGAACTCAACGCCGAACAGACGGCGCTGTTGGAGAAGATGAACCCCCAGTACAAGGAGCGCCACGTCGAGTCCTCAGCACCGGGGCAACTCCTCAGCCAGGACATCTACCAGGTGGGCATCATCAAGGGCGTCGGCAAGGTCTATTTGCATTCGGTGGTTGATACCTTCTCCAGCCACGGGTTCGGGTTTCTGCACACCTCCAAACAACCTGAAGCGGCCGTGGCCGTCCTGCACAACGATGTGCTTCCCTTTTACGCCAGCAAGAAGCTCAACGTCAGCGCCGTGCTGACCGACAACGGAAGGGAGTACTGCGGCACCGACGCTCACCCTTTCCAGATTTATCTCGACCTCAACGACATTGAGCATCGTACCACCCAGGTGCGCAGACCGCAAACCAACGGCTTCGTGGAGCGCTTCCACCGCACCGTCCAGGAAGAATTTATCCAGACCGCTTTCCGCCAGCGGGTGTACCTGACGCTGGATGAGTTGCAAGCCGACCTGGACGATTGGCTGGTGTTTTACAACACCCAAAGGCCCCATTTAGGCTACCGAAACATGGGCCGCAAGCCCATTGAGACCATCGACCAGTTTTGCACTCAACTCAGGCAGAACAAAACCAAATCCGTCCAGCAAGAAAGTTAAGAGTACACTTTAGTAGGTTCAGTTTGGCCTGGTGCAGATGGATGACGCAGTCGGTCAGCCAGCCCTGCTCGCGGGCCGCCTGGCGGTAGACGCTCAGCGGGTGGCGCGGGATGAAGTACTCATCCGGCACGATGTGCAGCCCGAAGAGTTCGGCGGCGTGTTCGAGTTCGGCCAGATCGAAATAGCCTTCGGTGACCTCACCCACCCATTTCGACCCCAGCCCGTAGGCCCGCTGCGGATTCTGGGGGTCGAGTTCGCTGATGAGCCAGGAAATCGCCTGGCCGTTGACGACCCACAGGTCCAGTTTCAAGAGCGGGACAAAATCCTGGCCGTGGCGGTGGCCGTTGCCGGTAAGCGGTTCGTGCAGGGCATCGGGGATCAAACTCATGGCGGTTCCTTTCGGGCAGGGTTGAAACAACGAGTGGCAGGTGCTCACTCGCCGGTGCGCTCGACGGTCATCTGCACGACCGTCGCCGCCCCGCCCTCGTCCAGCGCGGCGTAGCGCGCCTCGCCCGATGCGATGACGCGAGGCCGGTGGTCCAGCAAGGCCGCGAACAACTCGTGCAGGCGGTGGCCGCGCAGCGTGACGGTGTGCGACGTGAATTCCAGCCGGATCAGGTTCGTCTCTTCGCCCGGCTGAAACTCCCCGGCCACCAGGTACGCATAATTGAGGAAAAACCGCCGCCCGTCGGGCCACGCCAGGCACACGTTGCGCGCGTGGCCCGGCGTCGCAAACGCTTCCGGTTCCCCGCCCGTTGAGGCGGTCGGGTCGCCTTCGCGCATCTGGTCGAAGCGCAGTTTAAAGCCCTGGCTCATAATCGCGTTCTCTGGCTTTGGTGGGGGATGGTTTCGGCGCGGTCTTGTCCGGTTGTGGGGTGCGATTCAGTTCATGGCGCACGCGCTGCTGCACCAGTTCCCGCGTGCGGTTCCGGCTCCCGACCAGTTCGAGGGCCGATTGGCGGTCGCCCAGCCGGGCGGCGTGCGCCAGCAGTTCGTCCCGGTCGTCGGTGTAAATCCGGGCGCGGTCCCGCCCGCGCGAAACGGAAACGTACACCTGCTTGGCGTCGGTGGCCGGGAAGGTGGCGGCGGGCTGGGCGACGAAGACCTCGTCGACGGTCTTGCCCTGGGCGGCGTGGGAGGTCACGCAGTAGGCGTGAGACAGGTGGCCGAACTCCCGGTCGAGCGTGTAGCGCGCTTTGCTGACCGCGTTGCGCAGCACGAGGTCCCCGCTTTTGCTGACCGCGTGGACGTGCAGCATCTGGCCGTTGTGCAGGCGGTTTTTCTCCCGGTCGAAGCCGTTGCGCGTGATGCGCACGGCGTCGCCCTTCGACAGCGGCATCTCACTCTGGCGGTACACCTCAAAATGCGCGCTTTTCTGAAGCGGCAACGCCACGGTTTGGCCTTCCACGTCCGTGACAAATACGCCGTGTTCCGACGCGCGCGCCACCGTCCAGACGCTGCCGCGTTTCATGCCAGGCAAATTCTGACTGAGTTGCACGATCTGCCCGACTTCAAAATTGCGCCAGTCGCCCTTTTCGGCCTCCGTGCGGTTCAAACTCGCCAGCCGCGTGACGGCGTGTTCTTTTTTGCCCAGCAGGCCTTTTTGTTTCAGGTGCTGGCGGATGGCGTCGGTGACTTCCTCGCCGTGCTGATGCGTGGGCGAGATGACCAGCGCCGACTTGCCCCGCCGCAGCACATCGGCGTAATCGGTCACCAGTTTCTCGTGGGGGTTCAGCGGATCGACGGTCTGAATGCTGCCCATCGCGTCGAGTTTCTCGAACGCGCTTTGCACATTGCCCTCAGAGAGGTGCTCCACGGCTTGGCGGTACTCCTGGCTCCGCTGGCGGTGAATTTTACTCACCTCGGCGGCGCGGATGCCGCCCACGGTATTTAGGATACGCAGGGCGTCCCCGCGCACGACGCTGCTGTGCTGGCGGGTGTCGCCGCCCAGGATGAGCCGGGCGTTTTTCTGCGTCGCCAAGTCGAGCAGCGCCGTCATGTCCTTCGTGCCCAGCAGCCCGGCCTCGTCCACCCACAGCACCTGACCGTGCAGTTCCTGCTGCATCCTGGGGTCGGTGAGCAGGCGGGCCACCGTGTCGGCACCCGCCATGCCTTCCGCCCGTAGCACGCCGCGCGAGGCTTCGGAGGTGGGTGCCACGACCGTCACCTTTTTGCCCGCCTGCTCGATTTTTTCAATCGCTTCGCGCATGAGCGTCGTCTTGCCCGACCCCGCCACCCCGCGCACGATGGCGACGCGGTGCGGCGAGGTGAGCACGTGCCGGACGGCTTCGCCCTGCTGGCCGTCGAGCTTCAGGGCGGGCGCTTGGGCGTAGAGCGGTTTGAGTTTGCCCATCCCCTCGCGTGCCAGCGACACCATGCGCTTTTCTTCGGCCAGCACCTGCCGCGTCGTGCAGCGCGTGCGGCCCCACTCCTGAACGTGAATGATGCGCTCGTCCTGGGCAAACCGGGCGTCCGTGGCCTGGAGCGTCACGTCCCGGTGGCCCAGGGCGTGCCGGTACGCGGCGGCCAGCAACCGCCGGTCTTCGACCACCGAGGCCCGCTCGAACCCGTGGCGGACGGCGTGGTCGATGCACTGTTGGGGCGTCAGGTTGCGGTCCGGCTTGGGGGGCGCAAACCGCACGGCCTGCGCACCTTCGCCTACCTCACCGAGGTCCCGGATTTGCCGCCGCCATTCGGCCCTCAACTCGTCCATTGTATGGCCTTTTTGCTTGCGGGCGCGGGTGCGGGCACCGAGTTCGGCCCGTTCCTTTTCCCCGGTGATGCCCTTTTCTTTCGCCATGCGCCCGATTTCGTCGGTGCGCTTGCTGAAGAGGTCGATGACGGGCTGGGGCACCCCCGCCACCTCGAAGGATTTGTCGGTGCGGCGAATGTGGTAGCCCGCTTCCATCAGCTTGTCCGACAGCCGTTTGTGGAAGCGGGCCTGGTAATACGGCATGGCCGCGTTGATGTCGCGAAACTGCGCGGCCTTGATTTGCTTCTCCGTTTCATCCCAGGTGGCGTTGAACACAAAGCAGTGCGCGTGCAAATGCGGGTCGGGCAGACGCCCGTCGACGGGCCGGGCCGTCTGGTGGATGAAATCCGCGAACAGCAATTCACCCGTCTGGCGCTCCTCCATCGCCCCACCCTTGCGCACCCGCGTTTTCGCATCCCTTTCGATGTCCTGCATCGTCTGCCGCACGCTGTCCTCAAACGCCCTCAGGATGTGGTCGTCGCCCGCGAGCGCGTGCAGCACCGACACCGATTTCGGGCAGTGAAAATTGAGGTCGTAGCCCGTCGTGCGTTCTTCTTTCGTGCGCGGGGTCAGGGGCTTGCCAGTCTCGGGGTTGACGTTGTCGCACAGCAAAAAGAAAGCGTCCTTCCTCACCGGTCCGGCCAGCCCCAGGCGTTCGGCCAGCTTGCCCTGAAAGCGCCCGCTCATCTCCTGCCCGTCCACGTAGTAATCAGCCTTCACCAACGCCTCGGAAAAATAGGCTTTGGCGCGGGCGGCGGAGCGGCTTTGGATCATTCGTATCATTTGCCAGAAAGGGTACAAGCGTTCACGCAACCCGCTCTTTTTTTCGCCTCCTGATAGCGCTGGTAAACGAGCGATAATGGGGCCTGGCTGTGCAACGGAACGGCCAGCCGGGAAAGCCAATTTTCACATCAGACGTCTTCCCGAAGCACAGCTTTGGAAGGCGGTCAAACGGCCTCGACGCTTTCCTCCCGGACGATGAAGGTGTCGGCCAGTTCGCGCCGGAAATCCGGGTCGGCCGGGCGAAGTCCGTAATGGCGGAACCCTTGTGTGTCGCCAGCGTCCAGGCCATGCACGAACGAATTGACCAGTTGCCGGTTGGCGATCATCTCGTCGATTTTATCGAGCACGAACTGGTCGCCCAGGTAATACGCCGCTTGGTAGCTCATCCCGTAGACCACGCTGCACCAAAGCAACAGCAGGCCGACGGGCTGGCCTACCAGCCAGAGCAGGAAGCCGACCACGAAGAAAAAGCCGGGTTCCAGCCAGGTCTCGATGGTACGGACATCCACCGGCTGACCCTTCACCTTGAATTCATAAAAGCGGGGGTGTATCCGACCGGTCGAGAGGCTGAAGCGGGCAAAGTCGAACGAGGCGGGCTCACGCACGATTTCCCGCTGCCGCCGCATGGCCCGCATCAGAAACGCCGCGATGAACCCGTACCAGGTCAGGTAGTGGCCCAGAAAAGGCCACAGATCGACGTAGTGCCAGAACCGGCCGGGACGAGCCAACACCTTTAGTCCGCTCTCGACGACCGGGGGCAGCAGGCCCAGCAGCACGGCGATGGTGAGGGCGGAGGCCAGCGAGAAGTACCGCTCCCCGAAATCGCGCCGGACGAAGACTTCCAGCAACAACCGGGGCCAGGAACTGATCGCCAGAAACAGGTGCAGCGTGAATTCCTTGAAGGCGTTGACGCGCTTGTAGAGGTGCCGGTAGTACAGATTGACTTTCATGGTGTTGGTTGGTTGAAGCGTGAAAAGAAAAATTGGTTAAGGCTCGCTGTTCTGGTTGAAGGTGACTTTGAGGTGGTTGCAGCCGTTGAGGAAGCTGTCGCCCTGCCGGTGCAGGTAGGCTTCTACTTTGTGGTGGTTGAGCGGCCCGCCCGTGCGCAGCCGGACGAACTGTTCAGGCCGGACCATCCGCTCCAGCCGGTGCGCCTGGCCCATCGACTGCGAAAAGCTGCCCGACCCCACCGTCACGTTCTGCGACCGGTCCACGAAGTACCCGTCGCCGATGAGTTTCGAGGCGTAATCATTGGATTCGTAATCCGCGTTGGCGTGGAAGATCTTGGTTGCCAGCGTGCCCAGGAAAGCCCGCACGCGGTATTCGGGCAGGTGCCCGCCCATGGAGGCAATGTAATTGGGCAGGTTCTGCGAGAGGTAGACCGTCGCCACGCGGCTGCTGCGGGCGGTCGCCTGAAAAATGGCGTCGGTTTCCAGCAAAAAACTCTGGCTCTCGTCGGCCCACAAAAACAAGGGCCGCCCGTTCCGGGTCACATCGCGTTTTTCCCACGCCCGCTGGAAGCAGCTTTTGACCAGCAGTTGGGCGTCGCGCCCCGCTTTGTTGTGCACCTTGACGGGCAAATTCACCACCACGATTTTACCGTCGAGGCAATCCTCCGGCGTCACCGTGGACGGGTAGCGGCAAAACAATGAGAAGAAGGGTTCCCGAAGCAGGCGCAGCAGGAAGGACTGAAACATCAGCTCGATGATGGAGCGCGTTTTCTCCGAGAGGTGCATCAGCGTGTCCACGAAGAAGCCGTCCACGAACTTCAGCAGGCGCGCATCCGCCACGGCGTCCAGCAGCGCCGCCTCGAACGCCGCGTCGTCCCGCAACCGGATGCGCTCCTGGTCGTTCAGGGTCGCCGCCCAATCGTCCACCTGCCGGTTGACATGGGCGCGGGCCGCTTCAAAAGCCCGGTTGAAGTGGTTCACCCGGCCCTCCTCCGCCGGTTGGTCGGCTTTCGGGGTGTTCTGCACGATGTCGTGCAGGTCCTGGGCGGACACGCGGCCGTAGGCCAGTTTGCAGAGGTCGATGACGTTGTTGAGCAGCAAGTCGAAGGAATCCCGCCAGAACGCGTCGTCCCCGCGCCCCGAGTCCTGTGCGGCCCCGGCCTGAATGACGGTTTGCAGGACTTCGACGATGTTGGTGGTGGGCGTCAGTTCGCCGGAGCCGTAGCCGGAGGCGTAATCGAGGACGTTGAACCTTGCCCCGCCCGGCTCGATGACGACGAGGTCCCGCTCGCGCCCGGCCTGGCGGCAGTATGTTTTCCAAATTTTCAGTTCGTCCGGTTTGGCCGTCAGCACCAGCCCGCCAAAACCGGCCGCCAGGTACTTCGTCGCCAGCAGGTAGCCGCTGCCGGAACTTTTGCCGCTGCCGATGCCCCCGAACACCTGCACGCCTTCGACCGCATGGCGGATGGTGAAGCGGTCCCTACCGGTGCCGGAGGGAAATTCAATGAGCGGTGTGTCGAGATCGTAAGTATGGTTCATATGAAGGATGCTGTTAATGCATGAACGCTGAACCAGTGAGGTTTGAAGGCGGGCAGGTTATGCGCCTGCCCGCCTTGTCCGACGTGGTAATCGGCTCCGTCATCCGATGTACTTCCAGGAACCATTCTCCCAGACCCACTTGCCATCGGCATGGGCTCGTTCAGGGACGTTGGTTGGGGAAATCCGGATTTCCTTGTTTTCGCCCTCACGCGATGAACTATCAGGAGAGAATCCTTTCTGATCCAGATATTCCCGTACCTTATCGCTCGCGGGATCGTAATCACGCATGGCTGTAAACGTTTTGAGAGTGAAATGAAAAAAGTTGTGTCCTCATGACTTCTGGAGCCGGATTACCGGAGGACTGCGTGCTTGCGCCATCGTGCATTTGGTTAGAGATGGAGTCAGGGATGTTAGAATGCGGCAGACCCCCGACTTAGCCTGTAAAAACTTTTGTTCTCCGAGTTGGGAAATTGCGTGTAGACCGCCGAAACCCTCTGAAGAAGGGTGCGGGCGTCATTGGTGCGCTCCATTGGTTTGATCGGCTTTTGTGGATTTACGAATGCAAGGGTATCAGGTAATGACGAGCGGTCAGAACATAACGGCAGTGCCGTGTTGTCGGGCAGATAGCAGAAACCGCTTGACAAGCGGCACTCGATTATGGTATTTGGGGTGCATTCACAATTAGAAAGGTGAAATGCCCCGGTTTCCAACAGTTGATGACGATGGCTGGTACGAGGAAAATTCGGTTGAATTGACCAAGTCTCTGTTGGGCTTTTACGTTAAAAACCACACAGTCGGCGAAGTGGAAGCTTACGCAGACGGGTTGTGGGATGCCTGCCATTTGCTCGGTGAAGTGCTTGATTCCTCCCTCAACCGGGAACTCAGCACCGACCAACTCCGGGAGCAGCTCAACGAGGTCATCAACGAGCGCTACGACTTGATGGAGCGCATGCACAATTACGTCAGCCAAACCCGCAAAGGAATGCGTAACCAGCGGCAACCAGGGTAAAGACGGTCAAAGAACGTGGCGGATTTGGGCATAAAGTTCACGTCCTTTTATAATTGCCTGTTCTTGTGACGATTACCTACTTTGGTGTCTTTTTTGGTTCCGAATTGAGTTCTTTTTCTTTTTCGTTTCCGGAACTATTTCCGACAACCCTTCGCGCTTGAACTGCCCGGGAAGTTGCCGTGATTTGATGCGCTTTAATTCAGGGATGAGCGTCGTGATCCCCACAGACTCCGCCTCCTGAGTGTTTTTTTTACCTTCTCTTGATGTCACGCCATGTCAACCGACTCGGTACCCCGCAAAACCCTCCACGCACACTTGTTCAAGTGCTTGTACACCGAATTGAAGAAGGAGTTTTTCAAGAAGGAATGGGCGTCCGAGTCCGTGGAAGTCGGAACCCAGTTTGCCCTCTGGAAAAAACGCGATTCGGACGGGGAACTGACGGTATATCGCCTGTTCGGGGTAAGGCATAAATTCTTTTACGACCGCAATAGCGAGGCCGAAGCGGGGCAAAACATTACGCTGAAAGTAGAAATCCTCTGCAAAATTCTTCTGTACCTGGACTGCCGGGGGGAAACCGTCCGGGCGATGCTGGATGCCTTTTACGTCAAGGGCCAGGTGCCAGTGGAAACGATTGCCTTGCAGGCGGAACTGGAAAAATCCAGGCAGTACGCAGACGTGCTTGACGTGGCTCCCGATCAGCACTTCACGGCGGAAAAGATTCACCAGAAAACCTTCAACAACTACACGATCAACATCGTCAATGGCGCACAGGACGCCCAGAGCGATATTGAACGGCTCCTATATCAGTTTTACGAGGAGGTGGCCACGGCCACCGACGCCGGATACGAACGGGCCTGGACGATGCTATCGACCAGTTTCAAAAACCGAATCTGGATGCCGAAAGATACCGGGTCGGCACAGGGCCCGACCGAGAAGGAAGGGCTGGCGCTGTCCAAGTTCAAAAACGGCTATTACTTTTTCCGTTCCCTGCGGGAAACGCACGTTTTCAACGTGAAAGTCTACCCCACCATCGCCTACGCCATGGTGTATTACGAGGAAGAACTGGAACTGCCGTACGTTGAAGAACTGGCCGACATCAATAAAATCGCTATCAAGAACGTGGCGTCGCTGGTTGAAAAGGTCAGTACCCTGCGCGGCATTGTAGAAGGCTTCGGTGGTACGGGCTTTGCCGACAAGGCGTTCATCCGGCTGTTTTATCCCACCGCCACGGAAACCCTCTGGTTTGAGCACGGCATGAATCCGGTCGCGTTCAAAGCCGCCTTTCCGGCCACCAGCACGACAAACGTCGCCCGACTGCTGCGGTGCAAATGCACCCGTGAAAACGACCGGTGGTTCATTGACAGCCTGGTTCCTTTGCATTGCCGCGCGATCTGACGGCAACCATCCGAATCAGGTATTTCGCCTCTTTCCACGATCAGGGCCAGGGAGACAGCGTGGCCCTGGTCAATGGGAAAAGTGAAAGTTGCGACGTACCGGTTCCGCATCACTTCGAAGCGAGCTTCTCCGTCGTCTCGCAGAGCGAATCCCTATGCTTTGCTAAATAGAATGGGTTAGCAAACGATATTACCAATAAAACTGTTCTATTTGTGAATAAATCACGAATAGACCCGTATGCTTGTTCAATTCAAGTTAAAGAACTTCATGTCGGTGCGCGACGAACAGGTGTTCAGTTTCGTGGCCGCGAAAGGGCTTCGGGAGAAGGACCGGGCATTGACGGGTCAGGTCGTCTCCGCCTCAGACGGGCTTGACGTACTCACCACGGCCGCCATTTACGGCGCGAACGCCAGCGGCAAAAGCAATTTGCTGCGGGCGATGAATTTTTACGTGGACAGTATCCTGCTCTCAACCCGCGTCGGTTCGGGCATTGGGGCCTACAGTCCGTTCATCCTCGATCAGCAGTCGGCGACGGAGCCAACTTTGTTGGAAGCCGTTTTTTGGGTAGACAACGTGCTCTACCGGTACGGCTTTGAGATCTTCCAGCAAACGGTCGTATCCGAGTGGCTGTTTCTGCGGCGCAAGCAGGAAACGTACGTGTTCGAGCGCACCACCAGCGAATTGCGCGTGAACCGGCCCTACAAAAAACTACAGGAATTGCAGAGCAACAACATGGTCGCCCCGACGGCCCTCTTGTTGCCCCTGAGCGCTTTGTTCAACGACGAGACTTGTCAAGCCGTGCAAACTTGGGCCTCGAAAGTTCAGTATGTAGAAAGCACGGAAGATTATCGATTCAAGGACTATACAGTAGCGTACCTGGAAAAGCCGGAGAACAAGCAACGCGTGCTCGACCTGGTGCGAAGTGCGGATTTGGGCATCGAGGACATTGAATTGGTTCCCGCTGAGACCATATCATTTATTATAAACAATCATTTTTACGGCGGCGGCAACTGGCCTCCCTCCAATCCATCACCTTATCCTTCTGAACTAAACACCCCCTTGAAGGAACCCTACCCGCAGGGCTCCTTCAAAAAGAAGACGGCAGTCAAACCCACTTCCAGTTACAAAATCAATACAATCAGAACCGTATGGGATGAGGAAGGTAATCAATTCAAGTCGTTGTCGATGCCCCTGAACACCTTTGAATCGCAGGGGACTCAGAAATTCTTTAACCTCGTTGGGCTGATTTTGCTTGTCTTGGATTATGGCGGTCTCCTCATTGCCGACGAGTTGGATACCCAACTTCACCCGCTCCTCACGCAGCGGATTGTGCAACTCTTCAACAGTCCGGTGACCAATCCGCTGGGCGCGCAGTTTGTCTTTGCCACCCACGACACCAACCTGCTCGGTGTGGGCCTTTTCCGGCGCGACCAGATTTGGTTTACCGAGAAAGACGCCAAAGGAGCCACGCAGCTTTACGCGCTCACGGACTACAGACCCGGCGGCAAGACCGTCCGCAACGACGAGCAATTGGAGAAGAATTACGTAGCCGGTAAGTACGGAGGCATCCCCTACCTGGGCGATTTCGACGCCTTGTTCGAAACAAAACCGTCGGCTGTCGAACCTGCCGTGCATGAGTAAACGTAAAGAGAGCTTGTTTCGGAGACGGTATGCATTCCGACCCGAGCGTGAATCGTTCCTGATCTTGTGCGAAGGCGAGAGTACGGAACCCCACTACTTCAATGCGTTTCGGCTGACATCGGCCACGGTGCGGGCCTTGCCCGTTACGCCCGGCGACGCGATGGCCGTTGTGAGGGCCGCCGTGAAGCGCCGGGCGGCCGAAACCCAAAACGGCAAGGCGTACGACCACTACTGGGTGGTGTTTGACAAAGACGCCACTCCGGACGCGGCCTTCAACGCGGCTATTGATCTGGCTAACGCCAACGGGTTCCGCGTGGCTTACAGCAACCAGGCGTTTGAGTTGTGGTTCTTGCTGCATTTTCACTACGTGTCGGGGCCCATGCACCGCAGCCTGTACGGCGACCGACTGACTGCTTTGCTGGGATTTCCATACGGCAAAGAGGCCGGTATCGCCCGGTTGATGTTCAAGGTACTCTACGAGCGGCAACAAGTCGCTATTGAGAACGCCCGGCGGCTATACACTCAATACGCCGATGAATCGAAGCACGGCCCGCGAAATCCGGCCACGGAGGAGTCGAGCACGACGGTCCATGAATTGGTCGAATTACTGCGGAAATTTCTGTAGCTACTGGCTCAATTATTCCAGCCGAGGATGCAGACCTAACCTGCGCGCCGCCTTGTCTGTTTTTGATGAGTCAGTTTTGCAGTGCTTCCGCATTTTCACGTTCAATCAGCCGCAACCCCCGTTCTCCCAACTTATCAAGGTTTTAAATGTCAAGTTTTATGAACAAAAAACTTGACATTCCTAATAGCGATTTTGGCTCGGCCAGGGTCCTTGCCTGCTTTTTTATTATAAACTTTGAGCGTCACTAACTACGTTTATATGCCATTATTGTGTATAATAACAAAAATGGCATACAAATGAACTTCTATGCTTTTCAGCAAGCCTTTCATGAACGGGACGTCATTCCGGTGAATGACATCCTCAAGCGGTTTCCTGATTTCGACACGCGCCGCCTGGTCGAATGGCAGCAGAAAAGGTATCTGAAAAAAATCATCAACAAGTTTTACAGTTGGCCAGACTGCCCCTTCTCCGAGGAGCGGCTCTTCTTCACCGCCAACCGGTTGTGCGCCAATTCGTACGTGTCGCTCTGGTCGGCGCTGCGCTGGTACAGCTTTATCCCCGAGGGCGTGTACCAAATCTTCTCCGTGACGACGAAGCAGACGCACCGGTTTGACACGCCGCTGGGTTACTTCCAGTACCAGCACCTCAGGCCCGACCTGTTTTTTGGTTACCGGCCCCTGCCCGCCGCGGGTCGTGAACCGCTGCTGGCCGAGGCGGAGAAGGCCTTGCTGGACACGTTTTATTTGAATCCAGCCCTGCGCGATGAATTAGATTTGGAGGGCTTGCGGCTGAATTACGGCCTCATCGCCGAAGCGTGCGATCCCGAACGGTTGGTCTCGTACGCGAAGATCTACCGCAACCAGCGCGTCGAAAAACTATCGTCTCTCCTCATCTCGCGTTTGGCCGATGCTTAGTTTCCCCTACATCAAGCAGTACTATCCGCCCAACCTGCACGGTTTTGAACGGGAACTCCTGCGCGAATACTTGCAGTGCGTCATGCTGCAAATTCTCTTTGACAGCCCGTCGGGGCGGCATCTCGTCTTTTTGGGCGGGACCTGCCTGCGGCTGGTGCACGACAACCAGCGCTTTTCGGAAGATTTGAATTTTGACAATTTCGCCCTCACGCCAGACCAGTTTGACAAGGTCGCCCAACTCCTGGAGAAATAACTGACCGGACAAGGCTACCACGTCAGCATTCAGGTGGTCGGCAAAGGCGCGTACTGGTGCAACGTTCGATTTCCCGACATGCTCTACCAGCAGGGTCTGTCGTCCCACAAGGACGAAAAGATTCTCATTCAACTCGATACCGAAGCGCAACGCTTCGACTTCACGCCGACGAGCTACATCCTGAACCGCTTCGGGGTGTTTACCCAGTTGCAGGTCACGCCGCTCGATCTGATCCTGGCGCAGAAATGCTACGCGGTGTTGAACCGCCCGCGCAACAAGGGCCGTGATTTCTACGACATCGTGTTCCTGCTGGGTCGCAACATCAAACCGAATTACGCCTACCTCGACCAGAAAGTCGGGATTAAAACCCCCGGCGAATTAAAGGACCGGTTGGTGGCCCATTGCCAAACGTTGAACATGGAAGAGCAAGGGCAGGACGTGGCGAAATTCCTGTTTCATCCGAACGACGTCCGGCGCGTGACCTGGTTCGTTGATCTCATCAAACAAACCGAGTTGTAATGTCAAAAACCATTCGTTGTACGTATCGAGAACATCGACGGCAATCCACCGAGAACGCCATCGCCTAAGTTCCAGACAGATTTATTCTCGAGCTTCTCTTTTGGGTTGGGCGCTGCGCATAGGACTCCATTGCCACAGAATGTCCAGTTTTTTTACAAAATAACTGGACAAATAAGGTTAAATCTGGTAGCCTTGCGCCATGAAAACCTCAAAACTCGTTGCAACCGCGATTGACCGGGTTCCGGCGGGTCAGGTCTTTGGCTATACGGACCTGCCTGCCGACGCGAGCCAGAAAGAAGCGGTGATCAAGGCGCTGAACCGGCTGGTGCAGGCGGGCAAGCTCGCCAAGCTGGCGAAGGGCCAGTACTACAAACCCAAAAACACCCCCTTCGGGAAACTACTCCCCAATCAGCAGCAAATGATCAAAGACTTGCTGGAAGAGGAGGGCCGGGTGACGGGCTACCTGACGGGTTTCAGCATCTACAATCAGTTGGGACTGACGACGCAGGTCAGCAACACCATCCAGATCGGCAAGACCGACATCCGGCCCGCCTTCAAACGGGGATACTACACCATCTCCTTTCTCAGGCAGAAAAACCCCATTACCCAAGACACTATTCCGCTGCTCCAACTTCTGGATGCGTTGCGGACCATCAAGAGAATTCCGGATACGGATTTAGCCACCTCCGTCAAACGATTGCTCTTCATCCTGCGTGACTTAACGGAGCAGGAATTGAAAACGCTCATCAGTTTGGCCCTGAAGTACCCCCCCGCCACGCGAGCGTTGCTGGGCGCGATGCTGGAGCAATTGAGGAAGAAGGGGCTGACCCCTGCCCTTGCCAACACGCTCAATCCCATCACCACGTACCAATTTCCAGGGCTGCGTAACGTTCTCCGCGCGGCGGAAAGGTGGAACATCCGATGAGACTGCACGAAAACAATCTTTTGTTCCAGCAGGCGGTGCCGATCACCGCCGACCGGATGCAGAGCGCGGCCCTCTACGTCGAAAAGAACTTGGCATGCGCAGCCTGCGTTGCTGGTTGTTCAGCGATGCCAGCCCCTAATTCCGTTTGATTCGTTCAACTCCGTTGTTTGTCTGATTCGGCATGGGCAAGACTCACGCTCCTAAAATCCGTTCGTTGTAATCATCCAGGACATCGGCGGGCAACCCTTTCAGGTAAATTTCCGTGGTCTTCAAGCTGGAGTGACCGAGCATCGTGCTGATGGCCGTCACCGGAACGTTGAGCAGCATGGCCTGGGTGGCAAACGAATGTCTGCTTACGTAACTGGTCAGGTTTGAGTTGATGCCGCACAGCGCCGCCACCAGCTTCAGCTTCTTGTTGTACCGCTTCCTGGCCCACTGAATGTCTTTTTCGCGCAGGGCGGGCGTGTCTCGTTTCAGAATCGGAAACACAAACCTGGAATCAGGGTCCTGCTGCATGTAGTGCGCCAGAATTTTTTCGAGCGGCGGGGTAATCCGGATGTCGTACAGTTTGCTGGTTTTCCTCCGCCGGTACCGGACGCGCCCGTGCTCCACCGCGCTCTTTTCCAGATAGGCCATGTCGGCGAAGTTCATCCCGTACATCATGTAGCTGGCCAGGAAGTAGTTGCGCGTATCGAAGCACGGGTGGTTGGCCGGAAGGTCCAGTTGGATGATTTTCTTGAGCAGTTCTCCGTCCAGGGCCCGCTTCTCCGTGGGAGCCGTCTTGATTTTGTAGTCGTCAAACGGATAGAGTTCTTTGTCCGCCACGCCGGACTTGATGGCCTTGTTGTAAATGGCCCGGAGCGTCCGCATGTAGACGGCCAGCCCGTTGACGCCGTTCCCTTTGCTTTTGTGGTGGGTCTCGAATTTGGCCAGGAACTCGTACGTGACCTCCTTGAAGAGCAAATCCCTCCCCTTGCGGTAATCTTTCAGGACATTAATCAGGCCTTTGTACGACCGGGCGGTACCGATCCGGTGGGCCTGGAGGAGTTCCTCCACGCACTGACCGGCAAAATGCAGAAAAGAATCCTTAGTTTCCTTCTGCGTGATCCGGTCTTTGAGGGACGTGATCGACAGGGTCTGAAGGACGCCCGATTCATGGAGTTTCAGAATGATGTCCATGGCGTCGGTCTTCGCTTTCTCGATCTGGTTGTTGAGCCGGGTGACGGAGCTTACGCCCGCGTAGGATTTCCGGATGAGGCGCTTTTTCTCGTCCCAGTCCTTCTGTGGAATGCTAATCCCAATGGGAATGGCCGTCGTTTGTCGGTTGTGGCCCAGGCGCAGGATGATCGGGTAGGTGCCGTCGTTTTTCGCCCGTCGGGTATCGAGGGAAATCACTACGTTCGTGTTCATACCCGGAAGGTACGAAAAAATTTGCACACGATTTGCACACGAAATCCGTATTCATGTGGTTTCATGCGAACCAGTTAAATTTATAATTTGCTCATTTACAGACTTTTGAAAACAAAATGAATCCATATCAAACCAATAATCCGGCGACTGTTAATCAGAGGGTCGCTGGTTCGAGCCCAGCTTCGGGAGCCTGAAAATCAAGCACTTACGAGGTTAAACTTGTAGGTGCTTTTTTATTTGCCTTTCTTATTCCTCATTTCTTGTTTTTACTTCCTCAAATTCAAAACCGATAATCCACCCGCAGCCCCACGCCCACTTCGCGGGGAAACGTCTGCACGGCGGAGGCGTTCTGCACCCCCGACGTGAGCGCCCGGCGGAAGGTGCCGTTCAGCCCCAGGCCCCAGTGCGTGTCGAGCCGGTAGCGCAGGCCCAGCCCGCCCAGCCCGCTCCACAAAATCTGCCGGTACACGCCGTCGGCGGGCGCGTAGCGCACGGCGCTGAGGTTCGACGAACCCGTGGGCTGGAGCGTGCTGCTCAGGAACCAATCGCTCGCAAACCCCGCCGAAAGCAGGGCCTCCACCCGGCTGTCGGGCCAGAGCCGGTAGCCCACCTGGAGGGGCACCGACACGTACTGGTAGGTGCTGCGGAGT